>Ga0209119_1000022_pt1 | contig 154521 bp, 171 predicted proteins | sample COG_03_FD_184747 | JGI IMG/M metagenome (GOLD analysis project Ga0209119, IMG submission 184747) | Pelagic Microbial community sample from North Sea - COGITO 998_met_03 (SPAdes) (version 2) | ecosystem: Environmental > Aquatic > Marine > Neritic zone/Coastal water | place: Helgoland, sampling...
AAATAGATTAAACAAATAGATTAAACAAATAGATTAAACAAATAGATTAAACAAATAGATTAAACAAATAGATTAAACAAATAGATTAAACAAATAGATTAAACAAATAGATTAAACAAATAGATTATATATTTTTAATAGAGGTTTTCTGATATTGATTGTCCATAAATGTTTTACACCGAATGCATTCGGTGTAAAAGGCACCAATGAATTAAATCCTGGATTCCAGTAATAGCCTTCGTCTCTACATGTGGTAATTACCCATGTTCTAGTGAAATTTGGTACTCCTGTAATATGAGCAGTTCGAATAGTAATAATCTCGTCATAGGGAACACCTATAGTATACTTTATTGGTTTTAATAGTTCTTTAAAATTATCTCCAGGAGAGAATCCAGGAGTCATTAATATTTTCATACTATTGGTTAGTTCGGTACTTTGTGGAAGGCAATCAGCAATATTCATAGATGATATACTGTTAAGAAATGCAGTTTTAATGTGTGGTGGGATAGTGGTCATTATGTTATTTTCAGTGGTCAATTTTCATGCCTCCCTCTTATTATTTATATTGAAATGGATCTACTGATTAATATTTTTATGATATGATACCAAAGTATATTATTTTATTATATGTGTTATTACATTACATACATTACATACGTTACATTAAGTCGATATCGTCCTCGACGATATCGACTTCTACAATATCGACTTTTTGTTCTACGAGCGATTCATTTAACGTAATACTACCATCTTCGTCATCGCTACTGAAGCTTGGAAGTCGCCCATATAGGTCCCTGTAGCCAGAATCCTCTGTTTCATTGAAACAAATATCATCTTCTGTTTTACCAATAAGCTTAGAGAGGGTATCTGAGTCAATGACTGACTTAGTGTCTTCTTTATAGACATAAACAATTACTCCATCATCAACCAATACAATTGAATCTGTAGTCAGTTGTTGGCCATGTCTCCTAGATTTGAGACTGCCTTTTAGACTCATATTTGGGAATGTACGGAATCCGGACTGTAGCAAGATATTTACCGTACATTTTCCTCCACAACCATGGTATTTTGTAATAATACCATAATTTACATCATAATCAGGGGCATAGCCTTGTTTGTCCATATATTTTTCTCTAGAAAGAGACTTGGGTGTTTTAGTGTTTGGTTTTCGCGTTCGTTTTTTTTGGTGTTTGAATGGCATGGTTACAATCACTGACAGGCGATCAATTTTTTATTTTCCGGAAGTATATATAATGTATAAATTTATGATTGTAGTAATACCAACATTAATACTAATACTAATACTATTTCAACACACATCGGACTTGACCGAACCCATGTATGGGGGAGGTGATAATATGATAGACATAGATACAATGGTTTTTAGTGAAACCGAAAGATTTCCTGAAATCAAAAACAGACATATATGGAATTTTCAGCTTCCATTACCGTTAGAAAACTTTAAACCACCATCTAAAAATAGTAGCGAATCAGTTAAGAAAGAATTGGACTATCTATATAAATTATCAAAGACAAATAATGTAGCTGCACAACAATTAGCTATAGATATGGAAATAAAGGCTACATCTGTTTTGTCATTATTTTTAAAATATGCTGGTGAAAATGGTCTAATGTATCATGAAGACCATATAAGAAAAATAGCGGATGATTCAAAAACATTAGCATACCTTGTAAAATCTTATTATAATCGCTCGCGTCCTTATCAGGTTGCTTATTTATATAACATACCTATAATACCAGTGAAGTTAGCAGAGGTTAGTAGTTATCCCTGTGAAAAAACACTCACAGCAAAAATAATAGCATACCAATTATCATATAATAACCCTGAACAGAGTAATAATTTACATAATATAGCTAAACGAATAGAACTCAGCAGATACTATGGTAATATGAATTTTCCTTCAGATACTAAAGCCTCTATAGAATTAGCAGAGCTTTTACGTGATAGAATGAAATATTTCGAAGCAAAGTAAAATAAAAGAAGTTTTATCTCCGTTTTTTAAACTATGTAGAACAGTATTAAAGATATACATATATATTCAATATATGTAGAAATTGAATATAATGAATCAGATTATGGATGATATGAATAGACTGGAACAAGAACAAGATACTGTAACACAGAACCAACAATCAGATGATTTGAAGGCTCCTGAACCACTAGATAATAATGAAAAGACAGATGAAGAGAAGTTATTAGCGGCGGGTTATCTTCCTAAACCAACCGATTTGAATGTTTCAAAACCTATGTCTCATAAAATATTAAGAGCAGAACTAAAGGATGTTGCTGTTCCTGTTCCACGTGATTATTATACAGGTAATATGAATGGAGATAATAAAGTAAAAATATATGAGAGTCGTGGCCATGATTTATTTGGTGATGGTACGCAGGCACTTGTCGATATTATTAAAGCATATTTACCGGATGCTGCGATAGACAAATTACCAGCAAAATATCTTGATAATTCTGAATCTAATAGTATAGAAATAGAATCAAAAGAACATAAAAATACAAATTATGGCGCTATATTAAAGCATAAGATTGCACGTGATTATAATATTACTCTAAAAGATATGTCTTTGACATCTGAAAACGAGATAGAAGTACAGAAATTACTAACTGGTAATGACTTGACTCTGGTTGAACCCTGGTCCATAGAAGGAGGTATAATTGGTGCTAATGACGAATGTTTATTGTTATTTGATGATTGCGATCAATTATCTGGTCAACCTGGCGGATTACTTGCAATATATAAAAGCAATTTCTTCACTTCCGCACCTATAAGTGAATGTTATTATGATCCTCATACTTATACTGTTCATTATCAATCTGAATCTGAATCTCAAATGAAATGTCGTATAATTAATGAAAAACAATATCCATTTCTTCCCAGTGATTGTGAAGTGGCTCAGGAAATGATAGTTACATAAATGAATAGTTACATAAATGATAGTTACATAAATGATAGTTACATAAATGATAATTACTTAAATTTGAATTTATATATAATTATAATGGTCAATAATTGCCAGATCATCATTAAGAAGGGGCAAAATACTGGTAAAAGATGCATTGAAGTAAATAGATGGTGCAAACATTCCATAAAAATATGTGCTTTATGTGATACTGAATTTATGTATAAACATAGTTATGACAGTCATAGATGTAAAGGAAATAAAGGAAGTAAAGGAGTAAAAAGTACAGTCGTTATCAAAAAAAAATCATATAAACATAAAGATACAAAATCGAATGATTCTTTACATGATCTAGTATTGATGTTACAAAGGGAGGTTAAAGAATTACGAGAACAACCAAAAATACATATAAATAATCTTACTGTAATAACTGATGACATTTTTTCTAAAATAAGTTCGGATATGGGATGTGATAACGCTGTAAAATTTTTAATAGAAACTATCGGAAGCGATACAGAATGTCTTGATATTATTGATAAGGCTTATTTAAGTGGATATACTCCTAATGAATATCCTATTGCATGTAAAGACCGTGATCATTTTAGGTTCTTGGGTCCAGGGTCCAATATAATAGATGATGTTGGTGGGAAACTAATTGTGTCTAAATTAACTCAATCTGTACAGCATGCAATGATACGAGCCAGTACTGAACTAATGTGTAAGTATAAAGATCCAGAAGAATTAATGGATCGTATTAATCTTGTGACTCTCCAGGAAAAACTTACAAGAATACCTTCAGAAGATAATAGAGCACGTTTTAAACGTGAATTAGCTGTTAAAGTATCTAATCCTAAACATCCTTTTTTCCAAGAGAATTAAAAAGAAAAAAACTTGTAATAATATAAGTATGGCAAATAATATAGATAAGATAAGTATTATCATCAAAGATGAAGATGAACAGACATCCGTTAAATCATCGGTAAAACCCATTAAACCAGTTAAACCAGTTAAACCAGTTAAACCAGTTAAACCAGTTAAACCAGTTAAACCAGTTAAACCAGTTGAACCAGTTAAACCAAAAAGTTCGGGTATATTAAAGGAAGATAAATTTAGCGTTGGAAATATTTTGTATGCACAGAACAATATGTTACGTAATGATAAATATACCGATGAACTATTGATGAGTATTGTTAATAGTAACTCATGTATATTAATGATTGATATTAATGGATGTCAGGAAAAAGTTTATCCTATATGCATTAATCTTTATGCTGAATCTACCGTAGCGGAAGTATATAACTTTATAGTAAGAGCATTACGAACAGCAGAAGATTTGGGTATTTCATGTACATTAGGAACGAGTATGCATAAATATAAAATCACAGATATGAAACAAGATGCAAGATATTTATATATACAAATTAAAATAGTTTCAAATTAAAATAGTTTAAAAATTACTATCAAAAAATATTAAATGGAAAAAATAAGTATTTTAGTTAAAACTAAAGAAAGTAGTATTGAGCATATATTACCATTTGGAAAATATCTTTTGTTTAGCGAGATTAATAGTGGTTTGGTTAAATCAACTACATGGAATAATTATATTGTCTTTGTTAGAAAACTATACACATATCTACGAATTCCAATATCAACCGGAGATTTGCAATCTGAAAAATTTTATTGGGAAAGACTATCCGATGTTAAAGTCATGAATAAAATAAAACGTATAATATTAACTAAATTTCAGATACAAGATGGTCGATCAATGGCTAGTAAATTATCTCCAATTCGTGCTATTATGATGCGCATAAGTCATATTATTCCTAAATCTGTCACATCGTCATGGATAAACATGATAATTGATTGTCGTAACAATTTTAATAATATTGCTGAACATATGGAAATTATTCCATATGTTCCAATGTCTAAAAAGAATATTCCCGGTTCGTGGAATGAAGCTTATATAGTGTTAAATACTATATCATATAATAAAACAGTTGATCCACGTGTAAGATTGGTATGTATTCTTTATAAATATGGTTATATTTTTCGTATAAGTACTATAATTAGAACTATTCTACAAGATACCGACAATGTCGCATTAATACCAGTAGAAACAGAAAACGATAATGATGACGTAATTCGTAGAAGGAAGTCCAATATATTTAATACAAAAACCAATACATGGACTATATATAGTAATGAAGTTCCAAAGTGTACATTTATAGTTAATAAAAATATGGTAACCGAACTAAAGGTTATTTTACAAGATAAGTTATTTGACCAAGGGTGGTTATTACCATGTAAAAATGGTACACCCTATTCATATGATGCATCTGTTAGCAGCTTTTCCAGTTGGACTAAGCTTGGATTGCATACATATAGTACATATAAAAAGTTGTATGTGTTATGGTTAAAACTACAAAATGCACAAGGCAATATAAATGATGTGAATATTGAAGATATGATTAAAATAATCGATCATAGTACTACATTTAAAACAATTACTTTTATACCACCGATACCCAATGATATTTTTGTTAAAAATGAATAACTGAATTTTATAATGAATGGTAAATATAACTATATCAATAATTATAATAATATAATTATTACATCCTGTAATAATTTAGAATATATCGATGTAAAAAAAGTTGATTTAATCAATATTAATATTGATTATAATATTCAAAGTGGTTGCAAAATATCTATTTCATCAAATAAATCAGATAACTCACAGTTATTTTATTTATTGGAGAAACTAACATCATTATCAGAGTTTTCATCACGTAATGATTTTTCTTTCACTGTACCTCTTAGATGTAAAAAATCCAAAAATATATTTTTGGATTTTCTACAAAGTTATAATTATAAGGGATTATCAAAGAGTATAAAAGCACTGCGTACTATACCCAGTGAAGCAACATCAATAGTATATAGCATGACAAATAACAAAGAAACAGTATCAATTGCTAATAACAATGTAATGAATGTTACGGTAAATTGTTATAAATATGATATATTATATCAGTCATTCCTTAGGTACATTTTGGGTACATTTAATGTAATTGATAAAGAATCACTTGGACTACTATATCAATATAAATTAAATACAATCAATATATCGCCTGAAGCTATATTGAAGATGAATACAGTTTCTTCCGAACAAATTAAGTTGATATATAATAACGGGTATTTAGAGATTCATTCATGTGCAAATTTTTCAGAAGTTACTTCTCATGAATGGAACCATGATGAATCGTATATTTGTAATGTTTCTGGTGATAAATTTAGACGTGCTATTAATATAGCGAGGCTGCTTGGAAAGGTTTCATTGAGAATAAAAGACATATATTCGCCAATTATAATACAATTTGTTGGACCTTGTGGACTCACACAAATCATATATGATACTGATGTTGATGTACCTTATTAATATGATTTGAGAGCATTCATACATGCCACAGCGCATTTGGGAATAATCTTACAATTATATCCTCCTTCAAGTACTAATGCCACATTAGGGCATACCTCTCGTAATTGCTTTGTCATTGAATAATAACCATTAGACGAAACACGAAATCCACCGATAGGGTCTCCTTTAACCGCATCAAATCCACAAGATACTATTATTATATCTGGAGAACCATAGTTTTTTTTATAATTTACTAAAAATTCTGCAAGAGCATGGGTATATTCCATGTCACCTGGAATATCCTTACGCCTCTTTGTCATATAAAATTCTTTGTTGACTACCTGGCCATTATAATATGAATCTGTTAAGCTCATGTCATCCCCTGGAAAAAAATCTCCACGATGCATAGAAAAAACGACTAATTGTTCCGCAGTAAATGAACTATTTTTAATGATATCGGCAGACCCTGAATGATAATGAATATCCCAATCAACCACAAGAATTTTAAGTGCGGGATTACGAGTTAATGCGCTTAAGGATGCTATCATAACATTGTTTAGATAGCAAAAACCTGACCATTTATCATGGCATGCGTGATGACCAGGTGGTCTAACAATTGCAAAACCGCTTGTGATTTTAGAGTTAGTATTTAAAATAGTATTAACCAATTCACATGTACTACCTGCTGCCATTAGTGCAGCAGGTAGAGTAAATTTATTATGGAACATATCTCCTGTACAATCAGTTCCCTTTAAATCATTTATTAGCTGTTCGCAATATTCTTTAGAATGAGCGCATTCTACTTCTTTCCATGTTGCCTTACGAGATGGAATTTCTTTAATACCTATATCTTTAAGGGCTTTATATATACATGTTATTCGTTCAGGACATTCTGCATGTTTCACTTGGAATGTCCCATTAACAGAGTCTTTTTCAGCAGTATGCAATGTCATAATATTATCATATATCATGCATGTATGAGTCATTAAGTGAAATATTGAATTCATTTTAAAAATGAATTCAATATTTCATTTAGCGATCTTACTGTATAGGATTTCCTATCCTGTTGTATTACACATCCATTTCATAAATATACTTTTATATTTAAAATCATTTATAAAGGTATATGGATATTATAAATGCACCGGGAATGGATGATCATCATATAAACATATTTGACAATATGGATTACATGGATTTAAAAAACTTTGCTCTCTCAAATAAAACAAATCTATCACAGGTTCGTATATATCTAAAGCACAAGGAAATCATAGCTCGTAAAATATTAAATGGCGATATTGTAGATGATATGTCAATTAGAGATCTGGTCGAACGCGTATATCATCTCAATGGATATCAGAGCGGGGATGCAACCGATATTATTATCGATGGTGAAAGATGGACTAAAGGTAAAAATACTATCCTTACAAATGATACCACGTCGAGCTGGAAGGTGAATAATAAACGAAGCCGTGTAGATGGTCCGGCATTTACAAATTACAATTATAACGGACAAAAGGAAATGGAAAACGTCATCGTGTAGGTGGTCCGGCTTTGATTACATGGAACAATGGTACTGACAGATTAGAAAAATGGTATCTAGATGACAAAATGATCTAAGTATGTGTCCATGTTTTTGAGTTGTGTATAGAATAGTCTGGGTGTTGTTCTGCAAATTTGATTGCCTGATTCGCTGACCCTAAAGGCGAAGAATTTAACACAACATAATATTCAGTCTTATAATCATGTATCTGGTTTTGAAAATAAATATATTTTTTTTGACAATAGAAATTTTAAAATAAACATTTCTATATATCATTTAGCTATCTTATTCCTGCATAGATATTTCTATCCTGTATTACATCCATTTTATAAATATACTTTGAGTTTCAAAGTATATTTTATTTTGACAATAGAAATTTTAAAATGAAAATAATTGACAAATATATGATTGGGTATTCTATATGCTAAGCATGTTCAAAACATGATCTACAGACCTAAGATTGTTCTACTATATACACATGTAAATTAAAATTTATAATAGCAGTAAGGGATTTCTTAAAAGAATATTATGATGAAGAGGAACAAGAACATCTTGCAACCACTGGTTATATTAATGAAAATCCTGTTCCTAGGGAAATTACATTAGAATTCTTAAATAAGTTAAAAGAGAGTACTTCTGTTCCTCTACGGGAAACATATAATCAATTAATTGCAATAATATGTCATAAAATCAAATAGTATAATTAACATTATGTGTTAGGAAGATGTTTATATTATTTACAATGGATACTTCAGATATTGAAAGACGTTGTTTATATTGGTGTACATTAAAAGGAAAAAAACAGAACCATACTCTAATATTACAAAATCTCCAAGAAATGCTATCTCATGCGGACTTAATTGTAAATAACGGGGATATACCATGTGAACAATTAACTTTATCGGTAAAAACAACGGAATATATTTTTTGTAGTGCAATGGACACCGATCGTGTATGTGCATTTTTATGTGACGATAAATATTATTATATTATAGACAACAAAAGATATATTACACAAGAAGCTAATAACCGAGAACCAGTTACAACATATAAATGTAATGTATGGAGGGATAATAGTGCTATAGATATATTAAAATTAATACCAACAAATACTAGAAAATTTTTAAATATCAAATTATATGAAAACCAGAAATTTAAAGACCGAAAAGTCACTAATCTTGATAATATATTAACAATTGATTTTATTCGTAAAACAGAGAAAGAACAAGTGATCCTCTGGAAGAAATATACAGATGAACGAAAAAATGAAGAAACATTAGATCTGTCAGGGTTTTACTTATTTGATCCCAAGGTAATTATTTTAACGGGATGTAAATATAATTATACAACAGTATTACTGAATTTAAATATGAAATTTGAAACTTTAAATTGGTTATTTTATTTTCCGCATTTAAAAGTTCTCTCTATATGGGGATTAACAATAGACGATAATAGCCTTAAAGGTATTGATAAATATGCAAGTCAATTAAATACTTTAGAATTGCATAATTGTTATAACATTACTGGTCGAGTTATAACTTCAGTATTGAAGTTAAAAATGATAGAAAACTTAATTATTGATAATCCGACAGCTATATTTCATCCAGAAGAAAGTTTGCATCATAGTTGTTTAACCACGAAGGAATGGGAACAAATACCAGAAAATCATAGTATGAAGAAACTAGTTATAAATTCAGCTAATTTAACTAGGGATTATATAAAACCACTATTATTAAGATTACAAACATTAGAGAACTTTGTAATGCAGGATACTGTTATGAGACAACTTGAGAAAAACAGCTCAAGTGGAAAGTATGACCACAAAATAGTATTTCATTCAGAAGATAATTTGAAAACAGGATTTACTCGTTATACAAATGTAGCAGTATACGATTTAGTAAGTGACCGTTGTGGTCCTTTGTTCTCTGATAGTATGTTAAATAAAATAAAGGAAATAGATCCTTCCAAAAAAGATATAATTGAAGAAATAGTTAGAAATAGAGAAAACTGATCATATGCATATAACATATGACCATAAAGAAAACAGTTGTAATTGAAAAAAAACATGAACAAGTAACACCATTATCTATTAAATCTATAGATATTAAATCTATAGATATTAAATCTATAGATATTAAACCTATAGATATTAAACCTATATGTTTAAAGGTTAGTTTAAATGAACGTAAGATGGTTACTGACAAACTGGTAAAAATCCTAGGGAATCATATTCCCGATAATCTAATAAAAGAGTTAGAAAATGAGGTACATAATAATATTGTTTCATGGGCTTATGAAACAGGAATAAGTGACTCATATGATACTCGATTATTAAATACCTATAAATATCGATTAAATTTAATTTTACAGCACTTGCATCCTGATACACAGGTAAAAAATACATATTTACATCCAAAATTACTGTCAGGTGAACTAACTCCTAAAAACATAGCAGAAATGCAAAATGAATCTGATATGAATCCGTTACATTGGCGATGTACTAGACAAAAGACTATTGAAGCTAAACAAATATCACATGGCGAACAAAGATCATTATGTGACCTGATTAAATGTGGTAAATGTGGCGGAAACACTGAATTTACAGAAAAACAAGCCAGTTCAGGAGACGAACCAATGACAGTTAGAGTTAATTGTCCTCGATGCAATAAAACATTTATTGCGTAAATAAAGTAATACTGTACAAATAATAACTTTGTTACAAAGATACTATCATATTATTAATTAAGGTAATACAAAGATAGAATAATATTAATATAATATTAACATTAATATAATGTCGTTATTTAAAACTGAATATTATACAGTGAATGAGATTATAGTTGACTTTATAAGAGACTACGATACTTCTATCAACGAGGATGTTATTAATGCAACTTATGGGGAACAAAACAGAGAAGAAATATTTGGGCATATATTTACAATTGATACTATGTCAGCTTATTTATTATATATATTAAATAATATATTGGATGATATAGAAGACGATATGAAGTGGAATATAGTATCTGCCTTAGCTGAAGAAATTAAAACTGCTTCAGAATCGGTTGATGAATATGAAGATGAATATGATGAGGATGAAGATGATATCGAAGAATGGGAGCAGCCTCCTTCAGCTCCCTCTGAAGATGATTGGGCACAAATGAAAGAAGCTCAATTTCAGCGTCAATATAGCGAAAGAGGTGGAGACTCATCCCATCTGATGAATGCTCCGGAAGCACAACGCACGGTATATTATAGTGACATGTTAGGTGTAAATTATCTAACAAAGACTTTATATGATGTGATAATAATGGAAGATGTCACCGTGAAGGATTATATAGAAAGTGACAAAGACAATATTGTCTTTGTCATACAGTCAGATGGACCAGAGGTCTTGTTTGGGTCTAATAGAAGTCACATAGCATCACAGATGGCGATCTATGATTGTGATAAAGAAGGTACAAAATACCTTTCTATGAACCAGATAGGGTATCATGCTGGTGCAGTAATGCAATATGATGCGATTAAATTGGCTGTTCTTAAGAGTAATTATCAAATAATTGCTCTTAGACCCGAGGGAAAAACAGGTAAATTAATTACTCATGAAATTAGGTATTATGGAGATGATGCGGTGAGTGGGTTACATTGTCAAGAGGGGTCAGAACAAGACTATTACAGCGTACATATTCCATGATAGAATGTAATTGATAGAATAATTATGGAAATGTTATATACATTGGGTTAACTGCTACAGACCAATCATATTCAAGAGTAATTGACTTTCCTAAATGGTCGGATGGATGGGCCTTTGTTAATACTGGTCCACCTGCCACAATTTTTGTATCTGTAATACTAGAAACTAGTGAATAAGGTGCCATAAATTGGGTTTTTGGATCAAGAACCCAAATATTAGCTTTACTTACATCACATACCTGTCCATGAGTCCCTCTTACATCAGTTCTTCGCTTTTTTGTTGTAGACACTTTATAGTCTCCTAACAACTTTTCTTTTAGATGTTTTTTGAATATATCAATATATTGAGTGGAACAATTTGTGTCTCCTCCAATAATGAACCCTTCATCTGTCATTAAATTCATATAATCGCATTGGAAATCAAATGCCATGTTGGTTTTAGGTTGTTTCCAATGGGTTACCATTAATTTGAGATTGCCAATTATAATTGGTAAAGTACGTTTTGTTGCCTTTTCAATTCCATCAATATCCTTTTCATTAGTAAAGATGTATTTTGAATCATAATACTCCTTTGGATTGATGTAAGAGGTTTTCATTATTTTGGGAACTGGATGCACACCTTTTTCAATATTATTTATTCTATAACCAAATGCAGTGCTTTCTTCTCCTCTGATAAATTCCCAACCTCTTTTAAGAGCAATATCGTCTAATACGCTACTTCTATGATATTCTTGTGCCATAATAAAACTTGCACCTTCTGCTAGATCGAGAAGTCGTGAAAATTTATCCTGTGACGAAAGAACAAAAGGAGACATTTTAACTATTTGTTCAAGATATTGTCGAGGATTATCGCCTTCTGTACTGTGAAGCCATGCTCCTATAAAATCATGAATGTATAAACCTGAAGAATCTCCATAATAGATATCACTACTTTCTGGCGATAGGAGAATATTGTAAAGTTCAGAGGCTGTCTTGTCAAGCCTTGGTCTAGTTCCAAACGCAGTAGTTCTAGTTACGGCTGATTTGTTATCTTCTTTAAGATGTGAATCTAATGTATAATAAATATCAGATGAAAAAAAAGCTCTAATATGCCCTTTTACATCTGGTGATACGTATTTTGTTTTAAGAGCAGTCATTAGAGCTTGATTAAATAGTGGGTATTTATCCCATGTAAACTCGTCTTGACACTTTTTAAGTGCATTATGATAAGTTTCGTTTTTAAGATCCTTGTACTCTGTAGGTGAATCAGAAGATACTAATCCAGAGATACCAAATGCAGTATTAATAGAAATTATTGTATGATGTACCATATAATAATTTCACAGTGATCAATTTTTCCAAGCTTAAATATATATATATTTTATATGTTTAAGAAAACATGTCATCTATAATTATATATGACATGTTTTGGATGTATGTACGGCATATGGGAGTGGATATGTACTAAATTTCATAATAATGAAATCCCTTTAGTATCTAAACTTAAACAAGATTAAATAATAATTACTGTTTCACAATAATTACTTCAGATGTAGGACTTACACTTGCTAACTTAGTTTCAAACTGTTGAATTGCGTTTTTATAATCAATCCAATCTCCACCTGCTAGACCACATCCTATATTATAAGGGAAATACATGTTACCTGGAATGAGATCAGTGCTGTCAATTGTGTCAATAATCATATCTAATGCACTATTAAACCAAGCTAAACGCTGTTCCTTAGTTTCTGTCAATGTAGTCTTTCCTGGATTTTTTTGACCGAATAAATGTATTATATTTCCAGTAATTTTCATTTCTCCAGCGACCCTATTAATGTCAGAAGATTTTTTATATATGTTAGAATATGGGTATTTATTAAATAAAGCTAGAGCTAATCCCTGTGCATTTACAGTTACAGTATTTGCTTGATGGAGAATATAATCATTTTCCTTTAACTCTATAAGGGTTAAATCACCTGTTATAATTTTTGTATCTGATTCATCGATCTCAAGTTCAGTGACAGAATCATCGATCTCAAGTTCAGTAACAGAATCATCGATCTCAAGTTCAGTGACAGAATCATCGATCTCAAGTGTTATTGAGTCTCTTGGGCTAGTAGTAGCATTTATTATAACATGGTCATACAAAATGTTGTAATTTTTTACATTTTCTGTTTTTTTTGCAAATAAACTCGGTGTATCATATAGTTTAATGATAGTTGATATCATTGCTGATGAAACACCCTTAATTGTTTTGTGCATAAGATATTTTTTAACATTTGTTTTATTTTTAGGTGTTATCTGTTTACCGCTTGAATCAATCAATATACGTGGCAGTTTTTTAACTTTAACAATCCATTCGATTATCATTGCAACATCAAGTAATTCATCTGTAACATTAATATCAGATACTTCCTTATTTAGATAAATACCATTCAAACTATTCGAATTTATATTATTAAATATAAATGAACGGAATTTATACCCCACATGAGCAGGTTTAACAACTTTAGTTGGTTTAACAGGTTTAGAAGGTTTAATAACTTTAGTAGGTTTAGTTGGTTTAATTGGTTTAACAACTTTAGAAGGTTTAATAACTTTAGAAGGTTTAATAACTTTTGAAGGTTTAACAACTTTAGAAGGTTTAACAACTTTAGAAGGTTTAATAGGTTTAACAACTTTAGAAGGTTTAATAGGTTTAACAACTTTTTTACCCTTTTTAGGTTTACTTATTTGATTAATAATACTAATTAGAGATGGATCATGTTTATCTTTGCTTGAAATTGATTTTTCAATAGTAATATATTTTTCACCAATACTTGAATATAAGTCAGATAAACCGTCTGAATGTTCCTCTGTAATATACCTATGATTTTTTGCTATAATAATAACATCACTTAATACACGTATCATAGTTTCATTTTTTTTTAAGGTACTTATTATATCAGAGGTTAAATAATTAGGGTCTTTTAAACTTTCTAGTCCAATCATAGCCTTATATTCTAATAATTCACGCCTATTATATTCAGCAAGATGTTGCAAATGGTTATAAGACATGTATATTATAACCATAGATCATTTTTGTCAAAAAAGACAAAGCCAGTATTGATTTATATATGACTGGCTTTTTTCTAAAGGGAATTTAGGAAATACATGTATCTTATAAATACTATTTTGTGTATTGTAAAGAATCTTTAACTTTATTACACCCTGCATTTTTAGCTATAGTATTAATAAGATTTATATCTGTAACTTTAAATGGAACCCACATACCAACATTTGCCTTATATATATTAAATTTTGGGTCTAATTCCTGAAATCTTGTTATAGAACCAAGACTTTCGGCGTCACCTGTCATCCTTATTTTAAATGCTTTCGGCACTCCTTTTTCATCATTCATCATTCATAATTGATATATATACATGTGTTTGGTTTGGTATGATGGGATCAGCATTCAAATAATCATCATCTGTAATTTTAGTTGTATTATTGCCCATTATTAATATTATCATTTTTTCGACAAATATGGAATAGTTCTGTCTTATAAAAGTATATCATTATAAAAATTAAATAAACATTTATGAAATTTTAAATAATCATTATAATAATTTTTTATTATAATGATTCGAAATGGATTCATTTCATATATCATATTATATTATTTCATATTAACTTAATTACTGTATGCAAGACCACCCATACCACTCATAATACGGAGAACATTGTAGTTAACTGCATAAACCTTAATAACACCAGCGGTTACTGCGGTGCCTAAACCTCCAATAGTCAATACTAGTTTGGCGTTATCGATACGAGAAAAGTTACAACTTCCACTAGGTTGGTGGTCTTCAGGCTTTAACGCAAAACTATAAACGTAGATACCTGGACCAGGCATTCTAGTGTGGTGACACATAGGTTGCACTTCGTTAAAGTACCGTCCTTTACGTTCGGCAAAACGATCATTACCATTCAATTGCAATTTAGCGGTATTTACAAGACCATGTGCAAGGGCTTTTCCGTTTTGCGATGGATTTTTAGCCAAACTGCTGACGTTGTTTGAAGAATCTTGATTATCGCAACTCATATCAGTCATATTAGCATATTGTCCCAGTTTACTGTCAATATGCTCGTCTAGTCTAGCAAACCATATTAATTCCTTTACTGGATGATTAAAGTTCAAGGTGATAGACTTTGAGGCTCCAGTATCAGCACTGGTATTGGCAGAAAAAGATTCATCTCCTGTAAATTGAAGCTGAGGAATAAGATATTCATGAGATACCTGTGCGAAACGACGACGTTCATCCGTATCGAGGAAAATATAATCAACCCATAGTGCTACATTTGTTAATGTTCCTGAGGAAGTCGTTGCAGAGGTTTTGTTCTTTGCACATACAATAGAGGCAAGAGAAGCAAATGTAACATTAAGTTTAACTTCATGATATTGTAGAGCGATAAGAGGTAGAGCTAATCCGACATTTCTACAGAACCAAAATTGAAGTGGGATATATAATGTACGATCCTGATCTTCAGCTGACTTAGCACCACCAGCGCTAGTTCCAGGAATTTGAAGTCCACCGCATAACTCATCACCTTGGTGTCCAATTTGTGTCTGACCAATTAACTTATTATAACCTTCCCATTGAGCAGCGGTAACAGTTAATTGTGCCCATACGTGAAGCCAATCACCGTAATGACGATCCATTAACTGACCACCGATTTCAATATCAACTTGAGAAATTAAGAAATGACCGACATCGTCAATATATCTATCGTTTGTACCTGATAACGCAGGCAAGGTAACCTGAAGGAAGACCTTGTGAATTAAATCACCACTACGAGAAATTGTAACAGTTGTTCTTCCACCAAAAGCCGGGTTACCTGAAAAGGTTTGTTCTTGACTTTCTATGGCGAAGTTAGTGTGACGTCTGTAGACCACCTTGAAATAAGTAATCGCTGGATTACCTGTTAAATAAATATCTTGTGCTCCATAAGCAACGAGTTGCATAAGACCTCCTGACATATATACTCACCCATAGATTTTTTATTTTTAGAAATTATTTCTGTCTATAAATTAAAGCAAATATATCAAATTAAATTGGGCCTTAATAATGTCACTGATTTCCAAAAATATTATATGTCTTTAAGTTATATGGCATCAATAGTATCTAAATATATTATTCTTAATAATATTTTTCCACATTTATGGTGCAATCCATTAATCGATGAATTTAACAAGGATCATGATGTGGAACTTATTTTAGATACTGATAGATATGGTAGATATAATTTCGTTAGTAAGAAACTATCCTTAAATATATATGATATATTGAACCAATATATTGATTTATCGTTATATAAAATAAGCCATAAATTTTATATGAATAAATATTGGCCAAATAGTAGTTCTATTAGTAAACATGTTGATGGTCAAATAGATAATTCCACCTATAGCGTTATTATATATTTAAATACATGTATTGGAGGTGAAACAATAATATATAATTCAACTACTTCCAAAGCAATAGTAAAGCCTGAAATAGGTAGAGTATTATTAGATCAAAATGTTGTACATGAAGCTGTATCTCCAACAACATTTAAATATATTCTGCGTACTGATTTAATTAAATTGTCTCCATTAGTTTGAATTTCCATTCAAGTTTACAGATGATTTTTTGTACACATAAAAAAATAGTATCATATATACCGAGTTCAATAGATATTATCAAAACTTTTAGAGACTCTCGTCATCTATTATACATCATTTAAGAACTGATATATTATATAAATCTATAGTGAAAATCAACTATAATGTCACTATCCACTATGATATCAAAACTACTGTTTAATAAATCCTTTATTTTCATGGAGAAGTTCATAGTGAACTTCTTCATGAAATCACTAATTAATTAACCAAAACTCGTTAGCTCACTATGACAATCCATACATAATCCTGAACAACTGGGACATTGAGATGAAACACAGCATGAATTGCAATTAAGATATAGTTTAAATTCAGTCATATTATCAAGTTCACGTCTACTAGTGCACAAGTGAGAGTCGCTCCAATTATTGTCACTATCATCGTTATTATCACCCTCTCTTGCCCTAATCTTTTCCTCATTCTTTTTAATTCTATTAATTTTATTAATTCTATTAATTCTATTAAGGCTGGTTTGGATCATATATACAGTCACCATTAGATTCATTAAGATGTTCACAAAAAAAGATTTTAATACTTACCTTGTTAGCGATGAGACTTGTCTAACTTTAAGCATAATTATTTTCAAAGCAACAGATAGATAAATAATAAGATAATTAATTGATAATTAATTAGATAATTAATTAGATAATTAATTAGATAATTAATTAGATAATTAATTAGATAATTAATTAAGCTGTTTGAACATTTAATAAATTGTAATATTCTTCCTCAATAGAATCCTTTATAACAAATCGATGAACATTAACTGTACGTGTTTGACCCAACCTCATTGCACGACCAACCGCCTGATTCTCAACTGCTTTAGCATGTTCTACATTTCCTCCTACAGCATCTAACAACATTATATGATTTGCTTCTGTTAAGTTACTACCTGAGTTGCAACTGTCTGATGATAATAATATAACACGAACATTACTATCTTCTTTAAATTTTTTGATAGAGTTAGACATTGTATGTACATTCCCTCGACAAAAAACAAATTCTATATCACTTTCGCGTAACGCATGACTCACTAATTTTAACATTTTCATCCACTGGGAAAATATAATTATTTTATTACTTTTATCTTCATTGAATATTATTTTTAGTTTTTGTACCATATGTGCCATTTTTGTACCCCAACGCGTTCTGTTATAATCTATATTATCATTTGACTTTATTGTCTGGTCTACAATATAAAAATCATTTTGTTCTAATTGTTTCCGTGTATATGGGCATCTAATGGTTTTTTTCCCACCGGTAAATAATAATTGAATACCGTTTTCAGAATAATAATATCCATCTGGTGTAATGGCTACTTTATCCAGAGATAAATCTAAACCAGTAATAGGGCATTTTTGGTCTTTTAAACTACTTATGGTCAATGAACGAAATATTTGTGATTGCTTTTGACTTTTTGTTAACTCTTGAGTTAATATTGATATATGTGATTCTTGTGTATTAATACGAGTTCTATAACTAGAGTGTTTTTTGGTTCGTTCAGCTATAGTTTCTGATAGTTCTTCTTCTAAATCATTCATTTCATCTATATTCAATGTATCCTTTGTATGTTTTATTTGTACCTTAATATTTTTAATAACTAAATCTATATCATTTTCGTATTTTTTACGAGATTCTCGTAAAGTATCTAGCTTTCCATTTGTTTCAATAATTTGGCTACGAAGTACTTCACATCGTTTTATGTGGTGTGCAGCCATAGCTTTGTTAACTTCCTCTAAATTCATAGGATTTCCTCCTATAATTGTATTATTTTCATCAGAAACCTGTATATTTGTACATACTTGAAGTTTGTGTGTTATATCGTCCTTATTAATACCATTATAAATAGTACGTTCGGTTAAAGTAAAATCGAGGAAATCAGTATAATTAACGCTATCTGGTATAGTAACATATTCTTTAACACTTTTTTTTGTATTTTTATGAAATAATTGACTCATTAAATCTATAACTTGGGATTCATTGCAATTAGGTAATATATGTGTTATTTGATTATGATCATACCCCGCAAGATATGAAATAATTGCATTTAAACTGTCATATGTACTTGGTAGAGGTGTGCCTGTACATACCCATCTAAATGTACTGGGAATATCAAATATTCCAGAAGAAATTCTACAATCTGCTACACGTTTTTTTAGATTATGTAACAATACCTCATGTCCCTCATCAATAATAACTCTTCTCCAATTGATTAATGACAATTTAAAATTACATTGTTTTAGATAATTTTTATTATCTAATAGATTGAAACTTGATACTACAACATCATGCTTAGTATCTTTATTAAAATCATGTTCCGTATATTGTTTTACATGAGTCATAGTACTCATCTCTATAACGTTTAACATTGATGTATATTTACGCATTTCACTTAGCCATTGTCCAACTAATCTGCGCGGACATATTACTAGAGTCGTAGGGCTGTCAATACTAACCTTATCTTTTATAAATATATCTGCATCAGCTGTGGTTGGTACCGTTTTTGGTACTACTGTTTTTGGTACTACTTTTACAGTCTTTATTATTTTTGGTACTACTTTTACAGTCTTTAGTGTTTTTGGTACTACTTTTACAGTCTTTACATCCTTAAAAATCTTTATTGACTCACTTTGGGATTTAAGATCAAGATGCCGGAATTTATCTGATAATATTAAACCTGTCATTGACAATGTTTTTCCAAGTCCAGCTTCATCACATAATACTCCTCCTTTAAAAACTAATTTTTTGCAACGGTCTTTATTATTCCATAAACTATCCTTATTATATAGAATATAAGTAATATTCTTGTTGGAAAATAGATTATTAGATATATTGCTATAATATAATTTACCAATTGATGAATTATTAAAACTATATAATTTATTAACGTCAATATATGAAAAATAAAAATTATTCTTTGCAACATGTGCTTCGATACTAGATAACCAATTAATATTATTATGTTGATGGCCATACGGTATTATGTTCAGCCAATTAGTATATCTACCATGCACAAGATTATTAATGTTTTTTACTATAGGTATATTTTTGTCAATACAATGAGCCTTGTATTCTTGTAAGGAATATTGTTTTCCATGTGGAAGCAATATACATTTGAGGATTTCTGGAATTACACTATATGTTTTACTTAAATGGTTAATATACTCTTTTTTTACGTATAATTTAATTTTAAGATATTCATCATTTAAATAGAATTTAATTTTATACCTATCGTTTTCATTACTACGCAGCATAACACATAGCATATTAGTGTACTCTTCTGATATATCAGGTTCCATTATATTAGATTTACTGTCTAATATACATAATTTATTATGATTCATAATAGCAAACTTTAGACTGTCTATATAATTATTATACTTTAATTTTTTTATAGCTAGTACTGGTAATGATATAAATTTTGCGTATTTTTTTCGTTCAATATTAGATTTATGTTTTTTAACATCAACAAAAGACAAATTTGTATCAAACGACATAGATGACATTATTAATATTAATAAACTTGTCATTTTATAGATGAACTTCTTATATTAAGACGTTCATCTATATCCATTTTAAGTATTCTACATGTTTCCGCATAACGAAAGTCATTTAAAAGAGGTCTAAAACAGGCAACTTTTAATGGTAATAAATCTTCATGAAAAACAACTTTTTCATCATCATGATTGTCTTTAAATATATTCAAAGATAAAAATTCATACATATAAAATTCTTTACATAATGCAAAAGACTCACTGGAAAAAGTATGGCCCCATTTGTGTAAAATATCAATTGTTTTAACAAATTTATTTATTGTATTATTTGTCTCTGTCGTTTTATCTTCTAAATTTTTACGTTCATTATAACAGTAAAAAAGATAATTTTTCAAAGTTAAAATACAAAAGTATACTAAATCTTCATCATTATCAATAATTAGCTTAGAACCATTTATGAATTTCAAGTTATCTAAAATCTGTAGTCTTTTCCATTCAGCACATCTAAGAACATTCTTTAAATTATATAATAGTACAGAGTTAGGATAATTTAAATTACATTTACCTTTGTTAATAAAATGACTTAGATATAAGCTATGACAATTAAATAATATGGGCTTTAGACAATCTATGTCAACATCAGGTTCTAAACTTGGAATTGCTTTACGTTTTAATAATAATTTTACAATTTCATGATACTGATTAGTTAAGCTAAACATATATATTAATGGTATCCAACAGTTTTTATCATATGGATGTTGGATATAATCGTTTGTATTTACATATCCTTTTATAAGTCCTTTTTTGAGATAGTTTAATAATATTAAACTATCAGATTTTTTTAAGAACATATCTCTAATTTTATTAATATAAGGGTAATTAGATTGTTTTATATAATGTTCTAAACGTGACATTAATTATAGTATCGTTATCTATTTAATATAATATAATATATATGTCATTAAAGAAACAATCACTAAATGTTATAATAGAACATTTAGTGATTGTAATGTTCCTATTCCTATGTGGCAAGAAATATTAGACAAATATGTAACATTTAAAATAACAGAAAAAAACTAATGTATGCGATTAGTAAGATACATCATTATGTTAATACAGAATTATGGACACTTACCAAAATCCTATCAGATACAGAATTATGGACACTTACCAAAATCCTATCAGATACGATAACTTCTAATCTTTTAAAGATCCTCATAGCTTCAATCATAGTAATCATAATTTAGATAAATTTTTAAACCTTTATGAAATAGAATTATCTAAAGTACTTACTTTTGACATTACAATAGAAGATCTTCATGATGAACTTGATGATGTTTTAGAAGCCACACATCCAAGTTCATCTGGATATAAAGATAGTTTACAATATGTATTGTATAGATTTTAAGTAATTAATTAATTACATTACGGTTTTATATTAAATGAAATATACGTGATTAATTAATGAATGCGCATACTACTAACTTATGTAGAGTAGTACTTAGTCGAGGGAAAAACCAAGGACAAATATGCTATAATGTAAATAAGAAATGTAGACATAAGGTACGTTATTGTCCATATTGTGGTACAGAATTTACTATGGAAACTAGTTATTATAGACATATTAAACACTGTGAAGGAACCGAAATTAAAAAAGCACACAGAAAAGTTCTGATAAATACTAAACCTATAGTGTCAAATAAATATGATGTAAATAAATATGATGTAAATAAATATGATGTAAATAAATATGATTTAAATAAATATGATGTAAATAAATTAATAGATAGAATATCATTACTGGAACAAAAATTGGAACAATTAAAAACGCGTCCAACTACCACTGTACATAACTGGAATATTGTATTGGGTAGTAATTTCTACAAAGAACTAGTACAAAAAATGGGACAAGAATCTGCAATAGATTATCTTATGGAAATAGCATCAGAGAAAAAACATATTGATCTTATATCCAAATTATATTTAGAGGGTAATGACCCATCTGATTATCCAGTTGCATGTCGTGATCAGGATCATTTTAGATATATTACAGCAGAACATAAAATAGTTGATGATAAAGGAGGGCATAATATAAGTAAATATGTATCAACAGGTGTAATGGATGCATTAATATTAGCAGCTAACGATACGATAACTGAACAATTAAATAACAATATTGATGATCCTCATGAAAAGTTATCTGTTATTCAAAATCACATATTAAAGTTGAATGGAATGACTAAAGAGTATATTATAAATAAATTAGCCGAATTAACAAATAATCCAAACCATCCTTTTTTTAAAGTAAAGGAAAACACATCATGTCCGTAAGTACTTTAATAAATTATTATTGCATTTATTGACTCTATAACTATAACACGATGTGGCAATATCACGTATCATATATTTTAAACTAGATATATCACTTTTACTATTATTTACTATATATGTTTTGACATATTGTGTTTTACAAGCTCTTATAATTTCACCTATTTTAGTTCCTGGTCCAGTATCAGGACCTTTTATAATAATACAACTGGTATTTTTTAGATTTCCTTTCATAGAAACCGCATGTTTTAAATAATCTTGTATATTGTATTTAAGTGCTCTTTGGTCTGTTTTACGCAAAGGCATATCATATACAATAATACTATGATTAACTGAAGATGATGGAAACATATGTACTGTGCTACCAAGCATTATGTCCCATATTAAACAAATAATATTATCATTTATTATTGTAGACCAAGCTCCAGGGATTTCTGTAATATTGTTTGCCCATAACTGTAGTAATATTGTTTTTGTTGTATCACCAATCACTGTTATTGTTATATGTTTATCAACACTAGAGAGAATATTCAGTTCAGATAATGGCTCCATTAATTGTAATATGATCGTCTTTCCAATATCAGCTAAAAAAAAATGAAAAAATGAAAACATAAATATATAATGCTCAACATCCACCAAATTACGAATAAAGAGCCTGACCAAGATATAGTAGTGAAAATAAATACTAAAATAGCTCCTCCTAAACCGTTATTGAAAGAGGGTTCTGGAACTATAGAAGAACTTACTTTAGGTAAAAACGATACATATATAGAAGATCATAAAAATGGAACAACTACCGAATGGGTTTTGCCCCACAGTATAAATTTTGTAAATTTTATAAATGACCATTTTGGTAAAGACCCACAATATAAATCTAAACGTACTGATTTTATTGAAGATATTAAGAAAGCAATGACTCAAGGTTCTTCTTCTCCTCCGTTCGCATATCAAAAATTTATAAGAGATTATATGAGATATGGAACACCCTACCGTTCATTGCTTCTCGAACATGGTTTGGGTTCTGGTAAATCACGTTCAGCTATAATGGTAGCTGAAACATTTCGTGCACAAGGATTACCTGTATTGATAATGACACCTGCGTTTCTTCGGGTTAATTTTGTAGATGAAATTGCGCGATGGGGAGATGAGGATATTCGTATTACAGATGATATGAGTTTAGAAGAGAAAGAATCGCGTATGTCACTAATACATAGAGCATATAAATTTGTCCATTATAATGCATCCGGTTATGGTTTAAAAAAGACAAAGGGTGGTCAAAATCTAGCAGGAAAAGGTTCAGTATATGAACAGTTAGCAAGATTAGGATATGGATTTAGTAAAGATGATGAAACTTATGGAAAGCTATTCCCATATATTAATAAAAATTATAGCAACCTTAAACCACCTGAACGTATATTAATTATAATTGAAGAAATTCATGGACTAAACAGGTCTTTCATAAAAGGGCATAAAACATTACGTCATTATTTATATCCATTATTACTAAAATGTAAAGATTGTAAAATTATAGGATTGTCAGGGACCCCTATTGCCAACTCGCCTTTCGAGATGGCAACATTATATAATTTACTCCGTGGACCAATGAATGGAAATGGTAGGGCATTACCAGAAGACGAAGCAGAATTTAATGAACGTTTTGTTGACTATGAAACATTAAAGATTACAAATATTAATGTTATGGGTATGCGTATATTGGGATTATCGTCTCTTTTCAAGGGTATTACGGTTGATCATGAAAGAATGATTTATCCTTCAGGAAAAGATGATAAAGATCATATTAAACGTAAGTTGACAATGTCAACTTATCAACAAACAATTCATGATAGAATTTTAGAAGATGAAAAGGGATTAAGTAAAAAACGAGGACTTCAAAATCTATCCGGTAAAGGTGCAAGTAAATCTGTTACAGAAGCTCAAAAAGAAATAAATCCTCCAAGTAGTTATTATGTTAAAAGTAGACAGGCATGTAATTTTGTATTCCCCGAAGAAATTAAAAGACCGCGTCCCCGCGAATCTAAAAGTTGGGATAATATAGGAGACTATGTATTTCAATTCAATATACCCGAAGTTTTAGAGGATGTATCCCAATTGCAATTTATCTGGGATTTTATTGAACAGCAAGAAATGGCAAATCTCGAAGATTATAAGGAACAATATGATATTGCTTATGAGGAAAATGACGTAAATTTAGTAAAAAGGATATTATCAGATATCATTAAAATGGTATATATTACAAATCCACCTATTAAAGCAAAACACGCTGCTGTAGTAGCTGCCATTTTTTCTGATTATGATTATATCGAAATCCATCGCCATCTTGGAGATTATAAACAAAGGCTTATTGCAACTATTAAATTAATAGCATTAAATGCTGATAAATATCTAACACTTGATGCACTTGAAAATAAATATTCAATTAAAATGGCAGATATTTATAGAACTCTTATAACTGATATCGAGCATGGTGCACCATATGTAGACTATACAGTACAAAAAGAAGAAGAAGTAGAAGAAGTAGAAGAAGTAGAGGAAGTAGAGGAAGTAGAAGAAGAACTTAATATAGTACCTGGTATCGAAATAACACAGGATGACGAGGAGGAAGAAACCGAAGATGATATTAACATAGAGTCAGTTGAAACTAAACATATTGGACATGACACCAATGATCCTTTTTGGGAGAAGAAATATCAAGATGTATTTCTTGACGATGATCAAATAAAAGGATGTGTACGTGGTGGTCCAGCACTTATTTATTCGTTCTTTAATTCTGTTGAAGGAGTTGGAATATTTAGCAAAATTCTGGAATCACGTGGATTTAACGAATATTCTAAAAAAGATAGTGATGTCGTAAGTTCGTTAAAAAGAGCTCCTAGATTTGCTTTTGTTAAAGGCGGAATGGATACTCAACACAAAATACGCATAATGAAAGTATTTAATAGTAAAGAAAATGCACACGGACAGCTTATACGTGTTATTTTTGTAACAGTTGCCGCAGCAGAAGGTATATCACTCTTTAGTCTAAGACAAATTCATATTATGGAACCTAATTGGGAAAATGGTTTAATTAACCAAGTTATCGGACGTGGTTTTCGTTTATTGTCACATCGTCATGTAGCAGACAGAGATCGTGATGAGCGTCAAATACAGGTATTTAAATACTATGCCGTATCTACCGTATATGGCGAGAATACAGCGGACGGTATTATACAGGCTATTGCTGATAAAAAATCAAATCTTATAGATCAACTTAGAACATGTCGTGCTATGGCTGCAGTAGACTGTACTATTAATAGCGATTATAATAAACTGGATGTTCCATGTCTTAATGTTATTGGAAAAACAGTAGGTACTGCATTTACCGCTAATATAGATGAAGATATTATTAGTCAAGAAACTATTAAGGATAGAGAAGTATCGTATAATTATGAATTAATAACTCTAAAAGATAACTTAAAATTAATTAAAGGTGATAAACGTATTAAATTAAGGCTACCTATTACTAAGAAAAATGGAACAAAAGCGTTTAAAACTATGAATGCTTATATACTATATAAGAACACAATAAATTGGAATGAGGGTGACCCTATAGATAGTAGGGCATTACATGAGTATGGTTATATGATAACAATAAAAGGCAAAGATGTTGTGACTACAGAAGGCACTCCGGTTTAAATAATATTAATAATATTATAATGATTGAAGAATTTTTATTAAGTGAAGTAGGTATTATAATCATTTCGATTATATGGGGGTTAGGTGTAGCAACATTATTTCGCTTTGGATGCGACACACCAGCATGTAAAGTAATAGAATATAGAGGACCTCCCATTAAGGATATAAAATATAAATGGAAATATGGTGGACAGAAATGTTATAATATAGAACCTTATGTTACATCATGTAAATAAATAACTTAAATAACTTACTATTATATAGATGGTATATAATGTCATTTATGATATGGATAGTTCAGACATAATGATATATGCTGGCATTATTATATTTAGTGCATGGCTATTTAATAGAATAGGCCTAAATACGCACGTTTTATTGGGTGTCATCATTGGATTTATTATTGTATATATATTATATCAAAAGTCAGAGCATCATAATGAAGCTTTTACAAAAAAAATGGATAATATATTAAAGTCCTCGTTATTCATTCCTTATAAATATCTATATCGTAATTCTGAATTAGTGTCATTTCTTGATAATTATAGAGAATATTATCAATATAATCCTTCTGCGTATAGAACTATGATAAATAATATCGATAAATTTTTACATATCGACAAGGACATTGAAACAGGAACATACTACTATAACGAAGATTATTCACAGATGAGAGATCTTAAAAGCATTATATTAAATAATTTTCATTCAATTATACATAAATTACCACATACATCAGCAAGTTTAGATAAATTTCATTATGGAATGGAAAAACTCCGTACCATCATAAATAGTACATTAGACAATATACATGGTATTGTGAACAATAAAAATAGACGACAAGGAATAAATACTGATACTGCTTTTGTTTATCGTAACCATCCTAAACCAACAGATCCGATGGGAAATGCATCTTGGACTTTTTATCAAGGTGATATATAATACTTTTAATTTTTAAATTAAACATAATATTAATGAACGAATTAATATTATGTTTAATTTTGTTATTAAATGCAATAACTTTTATTGCGTGGAAAAACTATATAGATCTCAAAGTTATTAAACAATACAATAATGAGTTAAAGATTAACAATGAGTTAAGGATTAAAAATGATAGAGAATTAAAGAATACCAATACTAAAAAAAATAAAAATTTAAGGCATCATGCTAAGCAGAATAATCATGTGCAGAGGTTCTGTAGTAAGTTATCAGGACATTGTGAAGTTTATCCATGGTGGAGATTCAATAATTGGATGACTCCTCTTACACTTCCTACACGTAATTATCATTGGGGTTGGAGGTCCAGAAGATATTATAATCCATATCTAGGATGGTTATAAATGTATAAATGTATAAATGTATAAATGTATAAATGTATAAATGTATAAATGTATAAATGTATAAATATATAAATGTATAAACATAATATTCTGTGTCTTTTTTGCTGGTAATTCACCAATAAAGATTAAAATGATTAATAGACGAATTACAATACGTACGAAAATATTATACAATTTGTAGAATTTCTTATAACAATTGTATTAATAATATATTTAATTATTACTCTAATTAAATATTATTATGTACACCAAGCCATAATAATATTTAATTAAGTCTGATTCAGCGAAGGAATTTCTTAACTATTTTACAACATATTCCTCTAATATTAATTTAGAAAGAACTAAAGGAAGTGATAAACGTTGCTTTCCACATATTTCATTGAATAATAGAGATAGTTATTATTCATTGATATATATTGAATCCAAAGAAGATATAACATTGTTTTTTATATATAAACTATCCGGTATGTACAGCAAAGTATATACCTGATAGTTTATATATAAAAAAACAATACTAAAGTATTATTATATGTATGTCATAATAACAGATTTAATCAGAATAAAATATGCTCTGAATTAAATAATTGTCTTCAGTCAATAATGTATATTCCTTCACGTTATACAAATTTGATAAATGTATCAAGAATAATGATGGAAAATATATAATTAATTTAATTTACATAGATATATGTTAAATCAAAATAAAATACTTATGATACTTGCTGTATTGGGTGCTCTTGCTATATTGGTTATATGTTATAGAATGTATATTACAGTTGATGAAGGTTTTAGGAGCACTAAATGTTTCAGTTGTGAAAAACAGATGCCCCAACTTTCTCATGGTACTAAATGTTTTAGTTGCGAACAGCAGATGCCTCAAGTTGCTCATGGTACTAAATGTTTAAGTTGTGAATATCCTATTAAACCCTTTAATCAGTAAAATAATATATTTCATTATTTATTTCATTATTTATTTCATTATTTATAATAATAATGGAGAGCCTTCTGGGTTTTGTAGAGAAGCCAATGTTCTTTGTATGTCACGATCGCACCATAAGTAAAGTTCCATCGCTTTTTTCATATCGTGATTTTTTTGGGAACTATGTACCAAAAACTCTATATTACGCATATCAATCTCATATCCATTGTCTCCGGATGGATGCATATTAATCGTTTTAATAGGGTCATCGATTTCGTCTTCTCCGACAATATACAATTTAAATTCTGGATCTGCCAGTGTTTTCATAAGTTCTTTTTTTGCTAAGGCAGGTGAAGCTGCAAGATAAGATAAATAAAATGGATTTTTTTGAGCAATATCACATATTACATTAAACATAATGTTCCCACTTTTTAATGATGCATTAAGTACATCTTGTCCATTATAGGTTTTTTCATACTTTATTGACTCATGGGACAATAGCTGTTCACGTGTTATTATCGGAATAGATTGTTCTTGTTCGATAGGTTCGATAGGTTCGATAGATTGTTCTTGTTCGATAGGTTCGATAGGTTTTTCTTGTTCGATAGGTTCGATAGGTTCGATAGGTTTTGTAATAACTATTATATTATAGTCATTTGAATAAGATATGTCATCTAGTGTTAAAGTTGACCAAGTTCCATTGTTATAACATACCTTATTGAATACAATTCTAGTTACATATTTATTATTATTTGATGTTTTAAAGGTAGTGTTGATTTTATCAACAACATGTTTTAAAAAAATTGTATTCAATGTACCTAATATAGATACTGTAAATTTATTAGAATTCAATGTAACAACTGACACTAGGACTTCAGACATTAATATTTAATATATGTTATTTTTAAGTACTATACTATCTGAATTTTAAATCAGATATTTACTTTGTCTTTGTTGTATCATATAACATATACGATTTTTTATATAATAAATATAACACTACGATACTAAAATATAAAAAAAAATATGGTAATTTTCCATATTTAATCCAATACCAGTAAATTAGTAAATTTGATATTAACCCAGAACCAACATCTCCAATGGAATTTTGTAAATAATCATTATCAGGTTTTCGCAATTCTGGGTTTATTTTTGGATTAATAATCACTCCTATATTATCAATAAAAATTCCTTCAATACTGTTCATTGACGTATTACCATAATATTCCTCCAGTATATGTATTAATGTTAAAATAATTGCAAGAATTATTGCGTTGTTCATGTTTTTAATTTTGAAAACATGAAATAATAGTATGTAAAAAAAGCCCTGCCAATAAAAATGCTGAATTGACCAAGAATCAAAGTAACATTTAGAATCGGCCTTCCCAAATTTTATAAAACAATTATTTGGATTTAAAGTAAAACTTCTTTTTTTTATATTATTTAATATTTATTATTATTAAGATAGAATACAGTATCTTCTCATTCTTTTTAATAATCTTACATTTTTTAAAAATGAAACCAACATTTTATTTCAATGAATACAATTGTCGGTCATAATATGGTTATATCTAAAGGAGATACATCAGTATCAGATGCACTTATATTAATGCATCGTATGGGTGGTAATGCTATGCAAATAGTTTTAGGAGAGATGACAAATATTAAAGATATTATAGACATTGCTCCGATGGATGCACAGAAAGCATGTAAAATTATTGATAAATACAATAAATATATTGTAGTTCATGGTAAATACATCTATAATTTTTGCCATAAGGACAAAATATACTATCAGGACGCTCTTTTTAAAGAACTAGTTGCTGCTAATAGTTTTAAGGCAGATGTAATTATACATCAAGGAAAGAATGTTAATAAATTAACAGCAGAGGAAGCCCGTAAAACTTATGCCAATAATATAAAATCTGTTATTGACATGATGAAACATAACGGACTGTCTAATCGTATTATACTTGAGAATTCAGCACATCAAGGAACTGAAATTGGATACAGTTTGAAAGAATTGCATCAAATATGGGAATTATTTAGTATAGAAGAGCGTAAATATCTTGGATTTTGCATCGATACCTGTCATATTTTTGTAGCAGGAGAACTTGATATAAGAAATCCAATTAAAGTTACAGAATGGTTCAATGAATTTGATAATCTTATTGGTAAATCTCATCTTAAATTAATTCATTTAAATGATAGTACTCCTGATTTTAATTCACATAACGACAATCATGCAGCCCTAGGCAAAGGATTTATAGGAATAGATGGTCTCAAATGTGTAGCAGGAATATGTAAAAAGTGGAATATTCCAATTATAATGGAAACCCCTCAAGTTAATGCACAATCAGAAATAACTATGGTAAGTAACTGGTAATATGTGAACATAAAATAAAGATTAATAAATAAAAATAAAATAAAGATTAATAAAATAAAGATTAATAAAATAAAGATTAATAAAATAAAGATTAATAAAATGAAGATTAATATTATTAAAAATGGAAGAAGAACAAATTAAACAATTAATTGTTGGACGTGATGGAATCAAAAGACAAATAGAGATGTTAAAAAATACTGTAATAAAAATGGAAAAGGAATTGAAAACATTATCAAGTACAATCTACGCAAATTGTACTCATATATGGATACGGGAACCATATTGTTATGAAGCATGTGGTTCCCGTAATCATATTTGTAAAATATGTAGATGTTATCCTTATTCATAATTAAAAAATCTACGCGTTTATTTTTTAATGGGACACTACGGAACTATAAGTATATATAATCGCAACGGAGAGTTAATTGAAGTGCTTGATGCCATTTTTTGCATCCCATTAAGCTATAAATATGATAATAATACAGATGTTTATATCGTAGCATTTTGTGCTAGAGGTGTCGGTGGGATGGCTATTACATCCCCCACAGGTACAGACACTCCACAGAATATAAAATATATCGAAATACAAAAATTGTTTCATGATATTATGAATATTGAGGACGATGAGAAGGCATTAATTTACAGACATCATTATGATTTTATGATGGATATGAAGTCAACACCGCTTGGTAAAATTTTTGATTCAACTTAACTTAAACTTAACTTATATTTAAAGATAAAATGAATACTTTGTATTTTTAATGGACGACGATTCAGAATATTCATTAGATTTATCCTTATCTATGGAACAGGTTTTATTCCATGATCCTATACATGATAGTTTTTACTTACCCAAAGATATATGTAAAATAATAGATAAACCAGAATTTCAAAGATTAAGGGATATTAAACAGACAGGGAATACAAATTACGTGTATATCGGTGCAGAACATACGCGTTTTAGCCACAGTATTGGTGTAGCTCATTTATGTCTAGAATTTGGTAGACGTATTATGAACGAGAATCCATCATTATTAACAGAAAGACAGATTTTTCTATTAACAACTGCTGGACTTGTACATGATTTAGGACATTGTGCATATAGTCATTTATATGATAATTATATTGTTCCGATGTTTGAACCAGGGTCACATTTTTGTCATGAGCAAGCTAGTTGTGATATTTTCTCAATGATGATAAAAAAATACTCTGATTTAAATAAAATATATACAGAAAATGATATTAAAACCGTCCAAAAATTAATATTTGGTTCCAAAACTAAAATTATAGATAAATATAAATCTGAATTGAAATGGACACAATGGGATGTTCAAAATATGTTTTATTATGAGATATTGGCAAATGAAAGAACAGGTATAGATGTTGATAAATTTGATTATCTTAAACGTGACAGTCATTATACTGGTGTCAATACAACATTTGAACCAAATAGATTAATTAATTTTTATTATATCGATAAAATATATACAAATAACGTAATTAACTACAGATTAAACTATCAAAGTAAAGCTAACGAAATAATAGAGGTCATGTGGAAATCACGAGATGATTTACATCGTAGAGTTTATCAACATCGTGTAACTAAATGCATTGATATTATGATGATTGATGTAATTAAGGCATGTATTAATCAGAAAATACCTGGAACAGATACTATGTTAAATAAAGCTCATAATAATATGGAATCTTATTGTATGATTACAGACTCTATTATTCGTTATATAGCACAAAATGTTCCTGATGCTAAGGCTATATTTGATCGAATAGATAATAGAGACTTATGGAAAACAGTAGCTGTAATTGATTCTAAAACCATATTATCCTCTGATTATATTTTCAGTGATATAACTGTAAAAATTGCGAGAGCTAATTTACGTAACAAACAGATATATTATATTTACTGTACCGATGAACCAAACACTTTATCTAGTGTATTCTATAAAGAACTCATAGAATACGCAAACGGAGAATGTATTACATTAAGAAATAAATTAAAGTAAACTATATATATATATATATGTCTATTATAGATCCTACAACATTGACATATGAACAAAAGGTAAATAATCAAGATATTATGCACTTACAGGCTAATAATGAGGCCTCTAATAAACAACAGGAACAAGGACATATAAAATATTACAGTGAAATATCTAATAAAGATAGATCAATTGAAGAAGGAAATCATTTACTTTTAAATTTATCTTTGCGTGAGATTTTAGCTAAGTGGTCAGAGACATTTGTTAATATAATTAATGAAATTACATCGGGAAACAAAAACGACTTACGCAGTATAATATCAATATTTGTAAAGGGTGACCGCATGATTTATGTAGGACTTACCTTGATCATGATTGCTTTTAGTATATATCTTATTGATATTACTGGTTAATTAATACTTCAAAAAAGTATTAGTAATATATTAATGTCATCTGGTGTTTCAGTTGTAACGTGTTATTATAATATTAAATCAAAATTCACAAATAGTAAATATATGGGATGGATTAAAAATTTTATGAAGCTTGAATGTAACTGTATAATTTATGGTGATATGGATAGTATCCGTAGTATTAAAAGTATATGTGATCCATCTAGTAATAATTTCACATTTATCGAACTACCTATACATGATTTTAATATGAGTAAGGAACCCTACAATGAACAGTATTGGGAAAATGAATGTAAAAAGGATGATGAGATAAAAAGAGGAATATCTCATAGTATTTCTCTTTATAAAATATGGAATGAAAAGATATATTTTATGGATAGGTCAGCTAAATTAAATCCATACAATAGTGAATATTTTTTATGGGTCGACATTGGTTCATTTCGAGATAGTAAAAGGATGCAGGAAATTAATTCCTATAAATTTGCAACACCTGATAATTTTATTAAAGGTAAAATGACATTGTTTCAAATTGGATCTTTTACTAATAAAGAAATAGATAACTTTAAAATAGATGATAGATTTAAAAATGTAAATAGATTAGGGGGGCTATTTGGAGGGGATTCAGATAGTATTTTTATTTTTAAGGATAAACATTCCAAAATTTTAAGTAAATTTAAGTTAAACGGAATTTTTAGTGGTAAAGATCAATCATTGTATAATTATATAGCTTTATTATATCCTAATTTGGTTAATGTTATTGATGCGTATAGTGTCAATCCCACATATGATCCATGGTTTTGTTTTCATTATTATTTTTCAAACTATACAAAACCAAATAAGGTAAATGTTAGTGTATTAATTCCAATATATAATGGGATAGAATTTATTGAAGAATGTATAACTTCTTTGAATAATCAAACATATAAGAATTTTGAAGTTATTATCGGAATAAATGGATATGATTTTAATTCGTCTGTATATAAAACTGCAAGTAAACTTATTAAAAGTTTTAATCTTAATATAAAGGTTGTTGATCTAGGTAAATTTACTAGTAAATCACCTAAGGCGAGCGCTCTAAACATGATGATAAAATTATGTAACACTGACTGGGTATCTCTTTTAGATGTAGATGATTTATGGCATCCAACTAAATTAAAAGAACAAATGAAATATATTAATAAGTATGATATAATTGGTACACGATGCAAGTATTTCGGTGAAATGACCGGTACTCCAAATATACCTATAGGAAACATATCAGACTATAATTTCATATTGGTTAATCCAATAATTAATAGTAGTTGTCTAGTAAAAAAACATTTATGTTACTGGGATGATAATATATTTGGTATAGAGGATTATGATATGTGGATGAGACTGCGGATAAAGAAGCAGTTGTTTTATAATATTAATGAGATATTAGTCTCTCATAGAATACATAAGGCAAGTGCCTTCAATTCCAAAGTATTAGAATGTTCTCCAGCGGATTTAAAATCATATAAACAATTAAAAGAAAAGTATAAATAAAGGCAATGAAAGTATTATCAAGTTAAAAATAAACAAAAATATTTATTTTTAAATTTGATGCGATGAAAAATGAAAAGCCGTGCCTTCTGAGTCCTCTCTTTTCAGATACATATCTGATGACTTTTCAACAACATACTACTCTTACACTACTTACAATTAGTGAAATAACATGTATTCTAGGCACATACGAATTTTTTAACGGTGTTATTGGCATCGATGATATGATTTTTAGTATAATACATCTTTCAACCACTCCAGATTGTGACATATCTGCAGTAGTATCAAACGCCATGACCATATACGGATTGCCAGAGGATCACTACTATATCAACGACATGATTATTGATTTAATCTTTACACCCGTAATCACATATGCTTCTCATGAGCAACCAGAGGCTCTGGACTCATAACAACCGTAACATTCTACTGTTAATGATGTATAATTTAACTTAGTTCTGTTAACAATGAACTATCTCTTGAGCGTATAATGTAGCTAGGATATAAAGAAGGGTGTTCTTTGATATATTTTTCTGAGTCCTGTGCGAACTCAATCGGTAATGGTTGTTTGGGGTATCTCCAATCTACATAATATTTTTTTCCATAACAATCAATAATATTAGCTTCATCTAAAAAGTATGGTTGTTTTGACTCAACGAGGGCTCTGGTTTCAGGGCTAACTAGAGCCTTATCTATATCAGTAAACTCCAGGTATCGTTTTACTGGTTTAATTAATTCATAATTAACATTATTAGAACCATCTAGATTTGTCCATGTATTAGCTGATTGTAGTGCGTTTGTATCCTTGTTGGCTGGATACAATGGTCGATTAAGTACATTATCTACATTCTCGTGTTCTCGATATTGACGTATGTAATGCGGTCCTTCTGATTGAAGTGATATTGGAATAGCCTTCCCTCCTATCTGTGATATACTAATATCTTTTACTATATAAAGCACTGTTAAAATAAGGACTGTTATTATTATTATATTAAAAATACTCATATATAATAATATATAAATATTATTGTAATGGAAATAATAGAAGCGAAACAAGGCTGTGTATATATTATAGGCTATGTATATCGTCCAGGATGTGTATCATTTAGTGTAGAATTGGAACATGTACATTATCCACCTGACACTGATCTTAATACATTATATCAAATATTTTCTGTTAAATATAATGATATGATGCATTATGTTATAGAGATAAAAAAAAATAACACCTCTATAGAACAATGTTATAAACTTTCATGTAAACATAACCTTAAACTCGTTTCTGGTAAACCTTGGAACGGTACTGATGAATTTCCTGTTAAATGTATGCCAGAGGCATGTTTTACATTAGAAACTATTAAACACGATAAATATACGGAACAGGATCTAAAATACGTTATACAGAGCGAGGTAAAAACTTTAAAAGATAAATATCGTATAGATTAATTCTAAAGTATCCTTCTTCATACTGTTGAAAAATTGAACAGTGTCAAATCATCTATCAATGACACTAACACTGACAAAAATAATTACATTTTTTCTATCTATAACTATGATGATAAGTGTTGATGCTGATTCATACAGAACACGGACATACCCTATACTAGTTAGCGAAACTTATACTTCTTATACTTCTTCTACTTCTTCTACTTCTTCTACTTCTTCTACTTCTTCTACTTCTTCTACTTCTTCTACTTCTTCTACTTCTTCTACTTCTTCTACTTCTACTAAGTTAGAATGTATTTGTTCTGACGTGACAGATATATTACAGGTTAATGATAATTATCGTGCATTAAATGAACTAATTAAAACAATTAAATCCTTGCATAGGAAAACAAAATCGATCACAATTCCTAAACAACTTAATGATAACATGGAATGTTTTGCTAACATAAATAGCGATGATGATCCAGAAGACGATGATGGAACAGGTGACAACAGCACAGATTACTTGGAGCTTTTGCAATTGGTAAAGTCTTGTCGCAAACTTCTAAGGGATAGGAATCTAAAGGGTAGGGCATGGACTAAATTGATTGTCTTTCTTCAATCATCTAAAATTAGGGAAGTTCTTAAATTACCTACCACAGACCAAATCATGGTTGGAAAGTGCATTGGTCGAGGGCTAGTAGGAAATCACGGAGGGTTTATCTCTCTACCACAAGAGATAATATTGATTATTCAAAACCGTATCTTCAATTATATTAGTAAGGGTATTGAAGAAATAATGACCCCTGAAACTACAACATATTCATGGAATAATCGCGATTACGAGAATATGATATCTCTTATTCTTTATCGATATGGATACCAAGAATTACTTGAATGGCAATACAAGAAGTGGTGTGATACTCTTTTACTACAACAACATTTGGCGGATCCTGGTATTACATACGGTATTAATACTATCGACGACTACCATATCTATCTTAGACTGGATGTAATTCAAAGATTCGTTACTAACCCACAGTGCATTTACAATGAAAATCAACTTCAAGATATTCTAGATATGTAAAAAAAGATGCGAAACTTAAGAAAGATATTGTAGTATAATTATTTGTTCTTTGGTCCTTGTTAGACGTATATATTAGTTTTATCAATAACTATACCACATAAATCATATATTCATATTAATATATTTAGTTCTTAAATGTATTAATATGGTTATATATAATGAATAATTGGAAACAAGTTCCAATAAAAGACTTTGATATGAACTGTTTAATAATCAAACATCCTGTCTATATCGGAAATGATGATAAAGGCAACCCACGATATAAAGGAGATATATGGTATAAACCTAAACCAATTAATTCAATTAAATCCAAACCATTTAAACCTATTATTAAAACCCCTAGACTACGTGTTAAATATAATTGTAAAAAATTTAATCTCAGTTACGGTTATTGTATTAGTACATACAATAGTGATATTGACGACGATATTAGTGAATTTTTTAAATTTATTAAAAAGCTTGATTCTAAATTGAATCATTTATATAAACAGGGATGCAAAGAATGGCAATTTGAACCATCAACAAAATGCAAATATTGGTCGTCTATAAAAAAACACAGATCAAATGTAGCTTACGATAATATATATGATAATGGATACATATCATTGAAAATAATCTCAGACTCAGCTGACTCTGAACCTCTTACATTAATAAATAATTGTTCATCGGGGGCAAAAATAATACCAGTTGATATAAAATATGGATATTATACTGATCAGCTAATAAATCCATCATTCTTGTACTATGGTGAAGATGGCGTCCGTCCAATGTGGTATGCACATCAGATTGTTGTGAGTGAAGTATCTAATGTTTATCTTGAACATTGTTTATTAAATGATGTCTTGCATACATCAGAAAATAATGTTCATATACCATCAATATTATCTCTGGTACCTGTTCCTCCTCCACCTCCTCTTCATTACCAAAGACCTATTCTAAATAGAACAAAGAAACAAGAAAGTGTCTCAATGCGAACTATTATCAATGAGGATGAATTACGATCAGTATTATGTAAATTAAAAAGTATAAATGTAATAAAACCTAAAAATAATGATACTACTGGTAATTTGGGTGTATCTGTGAAAATGTTACAAGAAAGAAAGCGTAAAATTGATTTAGATAAGCACCAAAAGCTTATATCTTAATACGCTTATCTATAAATTTATCAATATATTCAATATTTCCTTTTTCTGTCGAGTTAAAACAAGACTCCATAGATAGTATAGTATCCACATATCCGCGCAATGTAGGAAAATATCCAAATCCGCCATATGTCCACCCAGGGTCATCTGGTTTAAGTTCCAAAAATTTTTGAATAATATTTTTATACTGTTTCCAAGAATCCTGTCTAATAACTTTAATCTTATTTAAATAAAATAAAAGTTTATCTGGTGTAAACTCATGTTTATCTACACTTTTTATTACAAAAGTGTTATGCAATAAGTATGTTCCAAACCATCCAGCTTTACGAAATGCTAATATTATGTCCTCTGTATCAGTCATCAATTAAAAAACATCGATCATTTTTGACGGCAATATTTGAAAAAATTGATCAGGACGTGAGGTATGTATATCATGTCCAAACAACCTACTCAACAAACACTTCCTCTATCAGTATGTAATATTTTATTTGATATGGACATAGATTCAGTTCCAATGTATGTACCTATAGGCGGAGGGAAAATGGTGCCTGCCAGATATCCCGGAAAAGATAAAGAATTGGAGCTGACTAGCGAAGACATATATAATATTTGCGAAGGTTTTATAATTGAGGTAGTATCTAGAACGGATACTCAGATATGTATTGTATATAAGGGATATGACCATCATTTAGAGCCTATAACCCATGCTACTATTGAATTTTCCAACAATGTAGGGAATGTTGTAGGTATGACACATGATTACCGAATGACAAAGTATGGAGGTTATAGAGATGGTGGTAAAAGATGTTTCCATAATATTAATGGTCCAATCAGAGGATGTTTGGATGAATCTAATAAACGCATTTTACGTAGCGCTCCATGGGATCTTTCGGAGACAGTTCCATAATATAAAACATTTAAAATAAACATTATAAAAACAATATTTACTTTGTCTTTTTATAAACATATTTATCGACACGTATATTAGCGTGTTAAATTGAAGGGCCCTTCAATTTAATGGATCAAGCTCGATACGAACAGTTTTTTAAAAAATTTATAAATAACTGCGATCAACGTGATAATTTGTATAGTTGGATTCACAAAAACTAAACAAAGAAATGTTTAGTTTTTGTGAATCATTCCTTAGTACAGGAACTGGACTTATCAGTCATATGCCGAATTTAAAACGTATTGTTATAATAGAACCAAATCATGGTTTAATGGAGAAATGTAAATTACGTCTTGGAAACTCTAAAATAAGTAATTATTACCAATGTCCATACGAAAAAGTAACTACATTACATGATACTCCATTGTCATGTTCTATATTATTTGAAGGACCCTAAAAATGCTATCAATAAATCATGTGATATGTTAAACAAAGGAGGCAAAATGGTAATTGTAAATGAAACAGAAAAGGGTATATCTGAATTGAGGAAGTTATATAGAACTGAAAGGGCACAAGAGCACTTATTTTCAGACAAATTTTACTTCTTTGTTTTAAAATGTCAGTATGATAGTTATGTGATTCCAGGTAAGATCGATCTTACCAAAGGATTTTATGATATGATGTATTTTTTCTTGTTAGGAGAGCCCATGTGACAGTAGATTACATGCAGCTACAACTTTTCTAAAAAATATGGGTTCGTATATGAACAGGATTCTGTTTTATTTGTCTGTCATGCTTAACATTCTTAAAAGACAATACAGTAATTAAGTTTATTTAAATTGTTCTACTAAGTAGTCCAATACCTGTATTACAGATGCCGTACTTACTTCATGAAATGCAGTAACATCACCTGCATCTGGTGCGCCGCCCCAGTGACAATATATAGTAGTCATTTTTATTAAAGATGTACCGTTATTTTTATCGGTAATATGTAGTAAAAAATAACGACGAGCATTATAATTATCCACCATAATTTCTGATAATTCACATTCTTTGTTTACATTAAAATCACTTTGTAGTTTTTTTGTAGCTTTTGTATGCCCATACCATCTAACAAAAGGATATCCGGTGGGACGATGAGTCCTGACCCACTCAAATTTATCTTTATAAATATTTTAATTTCGCGCCACCGATTAAATACATCTTTATCAGCAGATTTTTTTATAATACATTCAAGTTTCTGTTCAGATGTCATTAAAATGTACGCTTGTTCATTTTTGAAATTACATCCCTGTTGCAATTAACTCATAATATTCATCATATGACGTTTTCTCAAGTTTGCCATTTATCAACTGGTAAATACAAGTATTCAAATTTTCTATAAAGCTTAAATTATGTGTAATCATAATAATAGATCCTTTAAAGGAATTTAAGGCAGATTCCAATACATTTATAGTCTCTGAGTCAAGATGATTTGTTGGTTCATCTAACAATAATACATGAGGGTTTTTAATTATAGTTCCGATTAAAGCAACTCTAGCTTTTTGTCCACCTGATAATGTTTTAATTTCATGACAATGTGCTTTACTAGGAACTCCTATTTTTCCTAAGTATGCACGTGCCTGTTCAGTTGTCAAATCGTCGTCACTATATGACATAAGATATGATATTGGTGTTATATTATCAGGCAGTACATCACATGTATGTTGATGATAGTAACCAACACGTAGTTTATGATTCCTTTGTATTGTTCCCGAAGCAGGTAATAACTCATTATATATCATTTTAAATAATGTAGATTTACCTACACCATTTGCACCAACAATAGTAATACGGTCTCCTAAAGCAACAGAGAAATCCAAACTATTAAATAACACTTTGTCATCGTACCCAAATCCAATATTTTTTAAATCTAATACCTGTTCCCAGTCCCTTGAATCTAATATAAGATCAGGTAAATCAACACGTGGTAGTTTTTCCTGAGGTGGTCTACAGACTAAATTTTTTTAATGTATTCAGCAACTGATTTTTTATCTTTTCCCTTTTTCTTAAACATTCGTAAATCCTTGCTATATTGTGTCCATTTTTTCTGCATTATCTTTATTTCTTTTTGTCGTACTTTTAAGAAACGTGAATATCTGCAACGATAATATGATAATTTATTTGATTCCATAAGAATAATGTTATCACATATGTTAATAAATGCAGTATCATGGGATACTATAATCAAGGTGTTCTGCCACGTTTCAAGATAATTCATTAACCATATAACACCATTCATATCAAGATGATTTGTTGGTTCATCTAACAATAATATAGGTGCTTCTATAAATAGCGCAAATGCAAGACTTATACGCATCTTCCATCCACCAGAAAAACTATTCACTGATAATTGTTGTTGTTCATTAGAAAATCCAAGACCATATAAAATACCGTGAAGATGAGACTCAATTATACGGTAACCATTACAATCCCATTGAGTATATAGCTCTTCTAATGTATCTGTATCATTATCATTGTCATTATAGTTATCTTCTAATGATTCAATTAGTTTCTTTAGTTTCCACACTGGTTTATTGGTGCTGAGTATATGGTCAAATACCGAATCTTCAACCGTTAATATATCTTGAGAAACGTAATAACACACATTTTCTTTAAACTTTGTTTTAAGATCTAATAGAAATGTGGATTTACCGACACCATTTTTACCAATAAGTGCATATTTATTCTTTTCGGCAACAATTAGTTTAGTATTTTTTAACAATTGTTTGCCTGCGATTGTTAAACTATAATTATCTATTGATAAGTTGACAGTCATTATAATTTAAATATTTGATTAAATATTTAAATTCAAATATTATGTATTATCAATTCAAATATTTCATATCGTTTCAAAGTCTGGTCTTGATATGTATGTACCCATTACTAAAATTGTAAAATAAGTTTTAATTACTAATTAAAAGGTCTTTAATATTGTTAAATTTACCTCTAGCAGATCGAAATATATTAGTTAATTCTGCGGTAGAATATATCCCATTTATATCTTGTTTTATTTGAGGATATTTATATTCAAATTGTTCTCCCCAAAAATGTTTCGAGAAATCATAAATCTCTCTAGTTGTCAATTTATTTACCTCTATTTTTAAATCAATTCTACCAGGACGTATCAATGCAGAATCCAATTTGTCTGGATAATTTGATGTTAAAAAAATCATACCACCGTGTCTTTCACAAACACCATCTATTATGTTAAGTAATTTTCCAAGATGTTGAAGCTTGGGCTTTTTTAGTGTGTTTGAATTAATAATCATCATTGAATCATTATTAATGTGTGATTCCGGTCGGTCTATTTTATATTCTTTTGTATTAGAATGTGATTCATCTTTTCTATTATGAACTAAATTTGTAGCCACATCAATATCTTCGAATATTATAATCATTTCATCTGGACTAAAACAAATATCATCATTTACATGTCCGTGCATAATGGACTCCAAAACATTGAGATCAAAATCATCTGTCAGTTCAATGATGACACCGTGTCGTTTTGTATGATTAATAATTTGTTTTAGAGCACGAGTTTTACCTCCTCCCGGAGGTCCAACCATTGCTATCCCAAAAGTATATGGTACTCCTTTTTCTTGATGATATTTCTCGTTTTCCAGAAAAAATTTTATCTTTTTCAATAATGTATTTTGGAAAGGTGCCCAACTGTTTTCAAATTTTGCATTGGATATAAACTTTTTTGTATTAACAACTGTACTTTTTTTATCGTTATCCCATCTTATTGTAAATAAATGTGGATTATTATGATATTTTCGTTCCATTTTTCTCTTATCTTTAAGATAAATCATTTCTATCCAATTCTTTATTTCATTAACTGTTATTTTTTCAGAAAATACATCCAGTTCAGTGACAGTTTTTATAGACTTTTTATTACCTAACTTATCTTTCTCCTCACTTTCAGAAATTTGTACTCTACCATATATTTGTAATCCTTCATCAATCAAAAACTTCTGTTTTTGATTAACTTTATAAAATGATCTGTCTATAACTTCGTCATTGGAGTCCCATTCATGGTTGACATGTTCTATTAATTTAAATATATCCGTGTTTTGTGAACTGATATATTTACTGAGTGCTGAGAACCTAAAACTTAAATTATTTCTTCGCTCATCATCAAATTTAAATGATATAGTGTTCACCCTCCCAAAAGTACGGGAAATTATATTTTCAATCAAATTAATATATAATTTTTCTGGAACAATATGATAACACATATATAAAAAAATTATTACTTTAATATAGATATTATTCCATGGTATTTGTGATGTTATATTATTTAAAACACTATATGATATTAAATCACGAGAAAACATTATTTATAAATTCATTTATAAATTCATTTTTTTTTATACAGAGATTACGGATAAGAACCGGCTACTATCAAAGCTTGTCAAGTTCTAGTATGTATTTAAACTTTATTGGTTCATAAGTGTTTCACACATGACCTATAGTACTTTTCCTTATTATTATATAGTTCAAAAAGCGTGAGGACATAAAGGATCTGTGAGGTCAGGTGTAGTAACAGTGTCTTTAATTTCCGTTAATATATCAACTATTTTTAATTTAGGTGTCCAATTAAAAATATTTATTTAATTAGTCTGATAATATCACATACACCATCTTTTAACAATCTTAGCAGCTTGCTTTGTATTGACAGACAATAATCAGCCTTATATGCTGTAACTGTCACCGTAACATTTGGTAATGCAATAGGTACAATATTAATATTAAACCTATCCTGTTGATCATAGAGTTCCTGATCAGTATACAAACGTTCATTGGAATTAATATCTCTTTGTACCCTACTTATTTCATTTTTAATAACTTCGTTACCTGTTGATGAAAAAGTTATAAGCATTATTGTTGCGTTTGCAACATATGGTTTTATACCAAATAAAATTGAATGATTGTTATATAATACATTCATATAGTCAGAAGGAAGTAAGTTCTTTGTTTCTTCAATCATTATTCTGTTAATAATAATATTGTATGGATGGACTGTATCATCCAATTCATCTAATCTTTGTTGATAGTTTTCAAGTGATATTTTAAAAACATTGTGCCAGTTTTCTTCAGTATATTTAAAATGCGAAAGACGACGACACAATGAGAATAATTTATTATTTAAATTGTACAATTTAGAATGGTTTTTCTTTTGAGACTTAGATATGTCCTTTAATGATACTATAATATTACTGTCACTTATTTCGTTTACAACACCACAATGTTTAGACTGAGGTTTAAGGAATGATGCAGGATTTTTCTTGATTTTTCTAGTACTTAGCATTGTAAATGGAAGAAAAGCTTCTTTATTTCCATATTCATCTAATAAAATAGAATATCCATATTCGTCAACTGAACCAGCTGTGAACATTACTACATCATCTGTGATTAGTTTAGTATTATACCATGATTTATCACTCATTACATGGTTTTATTGATCAATTTTAATTATCACAAATTATATCTATTAAACTTAGATAGGATTTGCAATCCTATTTCATATGGCTATTTCATATGGTATAAACATCATGTAAAGGTATTTCGCTAAATGAAAAAAAATGAATTCACTGAAAAGATTATATGGGTACACTAAATGAACATACATTGACAGAATATTGGCGTACCCTTAAACATAAACAAGTAGAAAAAAATGAAATTTTACCCTTATTTCTAATTCATGATGGACCACCATTTGCAACTGGAAACCCTCATTATGGTCATTTACTTAATATGACAATTAAAGATATTGTTACAAGGTATAAAAGAATGACAGGATACCATGTTCCTCGTAATTTTGGATGGGATACACATGGGTTACCTATAGAAATGGAGATTGAAAAGAGATTAAATCTTAAAAGCAAACAAGATATTGAAGAATATGGAATTGATAAATATTGTGATGCTTGTCGCGAAATTGTATTGGAATGTGTAGATTCGTGGGGTGATACTTATTCACGAATGGCATGTGGACCAATTAATGACTTTTATATAACTATGAACAATACATATATTCAAGGAGTATGGTCTGTTTTTAATGAGTTATTTACTAAAGGATTAATTTATCAAGGATATAAGGTTATGCCTTATAGTGTCGGTTGTTGCACACCACTCTCTAATTTCGAAGTAGCTATGGATTACAGAGAAACCACTGATACTTCAGCTACAGTACTGTTTAAACTTAAACATCCTTTTAAAGGATGTTTAACATATATAAGTGCATGGACAACTACGCCCTGGTCTCTAGTTAGTAATCAGGCATTATGTGTTAATCCAGAAGCTATATACGTAATTCGAAATAGTGTTATTTCATTAAAACAAGATACAGATATTGACCAAGTTTTTATCAAAGGTAAAGAATTACAAGATATCGAATATGAACCATTATTTGACTTTATGGATACTAAACAATGTTATAAAATATTATGTGACGAGTATGTTACAACTGATACAGGTACTGGTGTTGTACATATGGCTCCTATGTTTGGCGAAGATGATTACAGAGTATGTCTTGAAAATAATATTATGACAAAAGATACCAGGTTTGATATTCCATATGATGAGAATGGAATGATGAAAGAAAAATATGCTACATATTTTGAACTACCTGTAAAACCTGAATTAAATCATCTAAAATTCTTTACAAAAGTAAATAAATTTATATTGAAAAAACTCAAATATACAATGAAGCCATATTGTACTGAACAAATACAACATACTTATCCTCATTGTTGGCGTTCTGGGTTACCTTTAATGTATAGAGCAGTTTCGTGCTGGTTTGTAGATGTTGATAAAATTAGAGGTGATATTTTAAAGGTAATCAAAAGTATTAAATGGATACCTGATAATGTAGGTACTGGTCGTATGTATAGATGGGTTGCTGATGGTAAACAAAATTGGTGTTTTTCACGTAACCGTTATTGGGGTGCACCTATTCCAATATGGACAAATGGTAACGAGACTGTAATTATCAGTAATACATCGGAGTTTGTACAACATGGTGCCATTTTAGATGGCGATTTATTGAACATTGAACAATGTGATAAATTAGATTTGCATCGTCCAACATTAGATAAAATTTTAATTCCAAGCAAAAATGACAGTATACCACTTAAACGTATTCCAGAAGTTTTTGATTGTTGGTTTGAGAGTGGTAGTATGCCATTTGCTAGCGGACAACCTAAATTTAAGGCTGACTTTATTTCAGAAGGGGTTGATCAAACACGAGGATGGTTTTATACATTATTAGTTATTAGTACTGCATTAAAACAAGATACTGCCTTTCGTAATGTGATAGTTAACGGTATAGTGCTGGCAAAAGACGGTCAAAAGATGAGCAAAAGTAAGGGGAATTATGAACCTATTATGAAGGTATTAGATCAATATGGGGCTGATGCTACAAGATTGTATTTAGCGCAAACCAAAGCAACAAAAGCAGAAGCTGTTAAAATAGAATATAGTCATATTCGACAAATGGTACAAAAATTTCATATTCCTTTACAAAATGTTATTAAATTGCTAGATGAGGCAAAGCTATATAAAGAAAATATTGATAATATTATTGATGATCCCAGTATTAATGCATGTATTGAATGGATTGAGTCTAAAGTAGAAAATACATACTATATGTATAATACATATATGAACAAATATGAACTATGGAATATTGTTGAACTTTTAAAAGATTTAATTGATGACTTTTCACGTAAATTTATCAATATGAATAAGCATTATCTGATTGGTGAAAAATTCAATAATTTGGTATTTGCTACATGTAAAAAAATTATATATCGGATTAGTTTGATGTTAGCTCCTTTTGCACCACATCTAGCTGAATGGTTGTATCTTAATAACTATAATAATATTCCTATTTTAAGTTCAATACACGATAAACTATTTCCAGATCAGGAAATTACAGAAGACAAATCTATGGAACAGAATTTAAATAATATGGAAATGAATAAATTATTCGTATGTCTTGAAGAAATAAAACGTTTTCGTGAAGAAGTTAGAAATCTAAATAACATTGGTCTTGGTATGGGATTTAAGTATCCTATTAAATCAGTTAAAATATTAAAATCTTGTTGTCCTTCTAAGATGATTCCATATATAAAGACTACATGTAATGTAATGAATGTTGAACTATTAGAAGAAAAAGAAGCAATGAAAGTACTAAATGTTAATCATAAATTTATATTGAATTATAAAGAGGTTGGTAAGAGATTGGGAAAACGTTTAAAATATTATAAGGATATTTTAAATAATCCAACAGTAAAACAAAAAGAACAATTAATTAATGATACTATGGATGAATTGACAAAAGATATTGATTATTTAGTTACATCAATAATTACTGTAAAGAATGGAGTTAAGGATGTTAGGTTAACTTCTGACAATATTCCATTATGGATCGATTCCAATGGAAGTGACGAACAATATGATATTTATCATAAAAGAGAATTTAAATCTGTTGTATCCAAACTAAGGAAAAATAATGGATTAAAACGGACTGAACAAATAATTGTTTATACAAATTCAAAGGAGTTCGAAAAATACGGAACTGTTTATAAAGAGACAAATACCGACGAAAAAAATTTCCTAGTCTGTATGGGATATAATGTATGGATATAATGTATGGATATAATGTATGGATATAAATACTTTATTCTTATTTGCTTTGCAAAAATTAATCGATAGTATGTTAATTATATTATTTACTTAAAACAGAATATATTAATAGATTTAATGATTGATGAGAATGATAACTCTATACTTAGTAATATTATAAAGACATTATTGTAGAATTTTACGATATAGGACCAAAAATACTAAAAGAAGTATCATCATCTCACCTCGAGGTGAGACATACATGTAGTTTTTGTTCAACAGGATATATGTTCGATTGAGTTTAATATACATAAACTTCTTCATGAATCAACCGATGATTGTCCTCTGTTTCAACAAATCCTAACAACTAAAGTACATATGTAACATTTCCTATATAATATACAGCTGATGGTATAATACATATTTTAGTTTTATATTCATATAAAGTAGTTGTTATACAAAGATAGTCATTTGACGTTATCCATTATCTATCCTAACCAAAAAATACAATAGAACTTGAATATTTTTAAGGTCCATTATATCAGACCTGAATTTTTTTATAATTAAATCATATAGTTCTTTTTGTGTCCAATTATTATCAAGATGTGTCTTATCAATTTAAAAGTTATATAATCTTTCGGATAACAAAGTAAAACTTATATTTTAACTTTAATAAACAAGCATAACTATTAACATACATCTACTGGCCTGGGTAGTCCTAAAAGGCCAGTAGGTCTTACAATAGTTGGTCTGATTGGTTTTACAATAGTTGGTCTGATTGGTTTTACAATAGTTGGTCTGATTGGTTTTACAATAGTTGTTCTGATTGGTTTTACAATAGTTGTTCTGATTGGTTTTACAATAGTTGTTCCGACCGGTTTTACAATAGTTGGTCTGATCGGTTTTACAACGGCTGTATCTGATATATGAAGTGTTTGCTTTACGGGTATGCTAGATACACTACTGTAGGTAGTTTTCACGTCTTCAAGGGGAAGTCTCTCTTCGATTTCAAGCTCTTCCTCAATAAGAGCTTCCTTACAATTAACCAGAGAGTAAATCCATCTTTCATTTGGCTGCATATAAATATGCACCTTAACCTCATGTTCTAGTCCATACCGATGAACACGGTCAACAGCCTGATTGATTTTAGATGGATTCCAGGCCGGATCGACACAACATACGTGATGGGCGTTTGTTAAGTTAATTCCAACACCAGCCGCATCATATGTACATATGATGACACCTCCGTCTTTCTGAAATGTATCAATATTTTTGTATCTCTGTGCCATTGACATATCTCCATTAATTGTAAGAGTTGTATCAAGATACGTCATTAATTCGAATAATGCATCTTTAAATGACATAAATACAAGAACATTTTCGCCCGTATCCCGAAGAGATTTAATATGTTTCCATTTCTCAACATTAAAGCATGAATGAACCCTCTCTTCTGTTATTTGAGCTAATCTAAAATGTGAATTATATGCTGTAGGTGCATGATCATCTACTAGATGTTTAAGGTATTGAATTTCTGGTAAATCTAACACTTCCTTTTTGCAGGTTCGCAAAACCTTACATACACTATCGTCTTTTAGCGATAAAAGACTCGATAAATCACATTTGTAATTAACAATAGGTGTCCCTGTCAAAAGCCATGTATAACTTGAAGCATTTGCAAGAGCTTTAAAATATGTATAGATTTGTGTTTTGTTGTTTCTTGCAACATGTGCCTCATCTGCAATAAATATGTCAAAATCTATTGAAGTGTCCTCGCTAAAGGCAGACAGGACACTGAATGGTATTAGATTAAGAAATCCTTGTTTTACGTGTTGAGTTTTTTTGGTAATGTTATTCACCTTAAAAAACTTGCCGTAATGTTTTTTTATCTCCAGTTGGAAATTCTTTTGTATGCTGTTAGGCATAGTGATTATGGATGTAGTTTTAGGAGATGACTTGTATCGTTCACATAGAGCCAACAATACTGTCAGTGTCTTCCCGGTTCCCATGTCCATCAATAAAAGTCCCAACGGTTCATTATGAAGTTGTAGGGCATTGTCCATTTGATATGTGTGTGGTGTGGTCAGAAGCATCATCAATCTTTCCGGTCGGTCAGTTTTCGTCGTTTCGAGAAAAGATTATCAGTTGGCCTCCCGCCTATCACATGTTAGGCCAGGTGTACTCGGTATCCTGTAGCCCCCGTGCCCACCTAGTGGTCACTTTCATGGCCACCCATACGCGAGGAGTCACATACATGAGAAGTGATACATGCCTTCATACACGAGAAGTGATTAGTGGGTCTCCCACCTCTCACATGTTAGGCCAGGTGTACTCAGCTTCCTCCAGCCCCAATGACCACCTCGTGATCACTTTCATGGCCACTCATACGCGAGGAGTCCCATACACGAGAAGTGATACATGCCTCCATACACGAGAAGTGATACAGGTACCCGTACACGAGGGGTGATACAGCTGACAGAACATAGTTACTAAATTCGGATATGTGTACTTTGTGAACCCTAACATAATGGTGGACCAGAACTGTTATGACTGTCCGATGCGATCACTTTCCATGACGTTTATAAATACATATATGTATATACAATTTGATAAATTAAGTTACAATGAGCTTATGATTACATCCGTTAACTTGGAATAATTAAAGTAAATGTATAGGACTTTTAATATATATATATATATATTTTATTTGTTAATGCAAATGATTTTAATTCCATGTATTGATTGACGATGAATTTGATGATTTGTATCCTGAATTCATTTTAAACAACCTGTCATATATGGAATTAAAATCATTTGCATTAACAAATAAAAAAGTTTATTTAGAGTGAGACAATACTTCAAAGCAGTAGTAAAAGATATAAAAAAGGTTCTTGGTCCACAAATAGGAGATATAACCATAAGAGATTTGATTGAAAGAGTATATCATCTTAATGGATACCTTACTAATGATCCACGAGATATCATTATTACAGAAACTGCATGGGCAAAAGGTAATAATAAAATTTCATCAACTCCTATGTTTACAACATAGTACAATAATCCCCAATTACATAGACTAGATGGACTTGCAACTAAATTATGGAAAGATGGGATAAAAACACAAGAATCATGGTACAAAGAGGGAAAAAAACCATAGGATAGACGGACCCGCAACTACATTATGGAAAGATGGGATAAAAACACAAGAATCATGGTACAAAGAGGGTAAACACCATAGGATAGACGGACCCGCAACTACATTCTGGAAGATGGAATAAAACACAAGAATGGGGGTACATAAATGGAAAAAAGCAATAATTGATGGGTCTGTTTTATATGTAGTTAGTGTCCTGAATTCATTTTAATCGCTATACAGAATTAATATAATGACGACGGATAAATATATTAAAACAATAATTTTTATTATTGTTAATGAATATCGATTATTTAATTTATTATCCTGTTAATGGAACATCGTCAATTCCGCTAAGAACAATATCATTTGATTTAGGAACTAAATTAAATTACATTGGAAATATAGACTCTTTGAATCCAGGAATCACAAAGGCTGTCATCTATTATCATGGTAATGCTACATCATCTGATAGTATAAACAGTTTAATCAGTAACTTATATCCAAAATATATCATTCCTGAGTACCCTGGATATAAGGGTGCCTTTCCATGTAAGAATAATTTAACTGTAACAGAAACTATATTAGAAGGAGTAAATACTCTTGCACAATGGCTCTATAAACATAAAATTAAAGTTCATATAATTGGACAATCTATTGGTAGTGGACCTGCATGTAAACTAGCCAGTTCTTTACCTAAGAAATTACTTCTTAGTTTACAGTTAATAACACCATTTATTAATATAAATGATCTAATTAATGATTACACATTATTTGGAGGATATTTAATATCAGATTACTATTATAATAATTTAGAAGAATTACGTAAAATCATAAGTTATTGCCCAATAAACATATATCATGGTAATTTTGATACTATTATTAATATAAAACATAGTACCCAAATACAAAATCAATTAAAAAATAATATTAACCTTAAAATGTATATTACTAATACAAATCACAATGATATACTGACTCCTTATGTATTAAAAATAATCAAAAACTTTTTAGATTAAAATAAAGCTGTTTCGCCCAAAAAAAAATGAATGACGTTGTTTTCTATACAATAATGTCCTCTGAAAAAAATCCATTTATGTTAATTAAAACTGGACTGAAAAACGGTAATGTAATCGATATCTTTAATACAATGAGCACTGAACATAAAAAGAAAGTATTAACTATGATGATTCACAATCTAGTTAAAAATCATCAGTATGATATAGCTGCAACTGTACTATTTAACAATAATATTACACCTGAAACAGTAAACAATTTAGAGCATGGTATATGTCTGATTAATACATTATTGAAAGAAGACAAGCCACATGAAGCAACTATAACATTAAAAAGACTCCATTCCATGAAAAAAATTAGAAAAAGGCATGTAAGTATGATCAGTATGTATTACAAAGAAAATAAAAAATGGGGCTGCGCATATTCACTCTTTATGAATTATCACAAAGAGTTTCCTCTTGACAATGATGATTTAGAATGGGTATTTGCAGTAGATGTACCACATCATATTAAAGATTCTGTCTTATCATGGTTTCATGCATGTAAAAGTTATGTAATGTGTTCAAATACATTACATAATATAATTACTGTTAATAGCGATAAACTGCCATTATGTAAGATTATGTTATCAAGTCAAGAGAAAGACGATGTACTATCGTCTATTCCTACTATTCCATCAGACATTCTAGAGCTCCGTACTCAACCAGATGACAAGCTAATTGTTATAGATGCTGCAAATATAATGTATTATAATTTCCAGGATTCGCGTGGAATTTGTCCAAATTCATATTATCAGCTAAATAATCTTGTTATGCTATTAGAGCATAAATACCCAGGTTATCATATTATTGTTGTTTTACATAAAAGGCATTTGAATATTCATAAATATAACTGGAATAAAAAAATAACAAGAGGTGTGGAAAGTTTAATAAATTCATGGTATATTAATACTCATGTAACAGTGTATCCGACTCCTTATGGTGTAGATGATGATTATTATAGTATTTATATCGCTATAAAACATGATTGTCAACTTGTTACTAATGATAAATTTGTTGATCATATCAATAGGATCCCTCTCTTAAATATATGGAGAAATGAAATGATTATTGAGTACTATATCGATTATGGTGGCAACATTGACATATATTTACCATTAGATTATAGTCATTGTCATCAAACGGACTCTGATTATTATTATGTCCCAACTAAAAATCCATCGGAATGGATAGTTGTTTCAAAGGAGGATAAGTAACTAAATATAAATTAACTAATATTGTTTATAAGTCTAAATCTACTTTGTATACTACATTTTTCCAATTATGTGTTCTCTTACGTCCGTCTGGTCCGATTATATTACGAGGAGCCTGTGAATGTACAACACGATAGCCTCTATATCCAAAAATAGAATTATCTGAATGTCTTTGAATAATAAATACAATATGCGGAGCATTTTCTTCATCAAAATTATCGTAATTATTATTTTTCATCCACTTATATATACCTGATACTGCTTTTTGGGCAGCCAAATAAGGATAATAGCCACTATATTTACCATAACCTGTATCAAGGTCATCCATTTCTATTTGCAAAGTGTTACCATTTTGATCAATTAATGCTATCTCAATTATATTATAATATTCTAACGTTTTATCAAATGGAATGCGTGGCATAATATACTATATTAAAGAGAATAATATAATATAGTATAATGAGTTTTTATAAGAGATATACATCTGAGAAAGTTACTAAAACAGATTTTACACTGGATAAGAATAATATATCGTTTTATCGTGAACAATGTAATGATATGGATAATGTTATGCGTTGGACAAAATCATATTTAGAAATCAAATCAAAATTGGATAATATAGATGAACAAGATTACTTATTTACACCAGAATATTTAAAGAGACGTATGGATAAACTAAATAAACAGCATGACTTGGATGATAATATTCTCGCATATATAGATATAAAAAAACAGCTAGATACTGTTAACTTAGAAATACAATGTATATTCCCTACGGTAATGGATAAAGAACTTGGTAAAAATCCAAAAGTTCACGAAGAAATGTCAGAACTAAATGATAAACGGAAGGCATTGGAAGATAATATGATAGAAGTATATACTCTGCGCTACCCTGATCTTCGTAAAAATCTCCGTGATATTTTTTTTATGATTCTCGATGGAGTTGATATGGAAACTGTAAATAAATGTTTTGATAATATGATATCCGTTCTTGGAAACAAAATGACAACAGACGAAGCAGCAAATGATCTAATGGATCATTCACAAACTAAATATAACCTTCCTGAAACGTTATATGATCCTCTCCGTGCAAAGCATGGAAAAGCGAAAAGAAAAAAGAAATAATCTATGATAATATTATAAATACAAGAGTAATACATAGTATAATTGTAACCTCTATACAAATAGAAATTTGTTTTAATATGATATAGTTGCATGTACTTGATATGTCCTCTATTGGAATTGGATAAAACATTAATAATAATATGTTTTTCACTTTATTTATTTAATAACTTACTTAGTTGGTTTGACGGGTTTTATTGTTTTAATGGGTTTTATTGTTTTAATGGGTTTTATTGTTTTAATGGGTTTTATTGTTTTAATGGGTTTTATTGTTTTAGTTACTTTAGGTGTCTTTACGGGTTTAAGTAATTGTGTTGTTTTTACAGTCTTGGAATCAGTGACGAATAAATTATTATAAGAATCCATACTACCCTTTTTTCGGAAGGTAAAATTATAATGAAGATCCATCCATACCTTTTCGCTCGATGCCGTATTTGAATATAATTCTTTTATATATTTATTATCATAATCTGATGCATTTATTATTTGATGAAAACTAATATGTTCCTCTAATTCTAGATTATATTGTTTCATTAAAGAAATTATATCAGGGTCTTCTAAATCTATAAGATATTCTTGGTTATTTTTATATAAACCCATAAAGTCAATAGCAATTGAGTTATTATCAAACACTCCAGGTAAGTCTCCTTTATATGTTTTTTTAATTTTCCACATTATATCACTGCCTTTAATCATACCGAGTTCCGCATATACAGATGTATTATCCTCACTTATTTTTACACCATCAAGTAGTTGTTTATGGTCCTCTTGTCTGTTACGAAACAAATCTAATACTTTAGTTTTGTTCATATACGAACCAATAAATACACCATTTGATTTTAAGTTACGGCTAACATTTGCTAAAAATATCAGAAAATCTTCTTTTGATCGCAGAGCATAGTGTATTGCAAATGCACAATTAATAATATTAAACCTTTCAGGAGTTGTTAGATATTGATATGATGATGCTTCTAAATGAAGAGGTTTTAAGAAGTCTGCTTGTACAAATGTATACTTGTCAATATATTGTTCTTTGTTATTTTTGTTGGCAATAAGATTAAAATTAGCCTCCATAATGATATTAGCCTTACTTATGTTTTCTGCATCAATACCTAGAATAGCTACATCCTTAGAGGGCTGCCTTTTACGTATTTGTACCCAGGCCCATGAACTCTTAGCATTCCCACATGCTAGATCAAATAATACAATATCTCCTTTGATTAATAAAGCACGTTTAATAATATGTTCATTGCTTATATTACGGTTAATCTTAGTTACCGTTAATTGAGGATGTCCGCCAAACCCTCCATCTATATTAGATAGATTATCCATTGTTATTGGTTCTGTAGTAAGTGAATGAAGTGTTGAATCATATACTTTTTCAGAATTTGGTTTCCATTTATCATGACGAATACGTACAGGTATCCAATGGAAACGACCTTTCATACACAAACGACATTCAACTATGTTTCCTTTTACAATTGGTTCTCCTTCTTCTGAACGTGGAATTGAATCGGCTGATAACAAAACATCGCATGTATATTCTGACATAAATAGGTCCCCTTTACTATTACCGCTATGTGCAGTGAATACGGCATATCTATTTGCGGTTTCTTGTATAGTCATTGAATTTACTGTTTTTTCTCTACGTGTTGTGATAGGTGCACTTTTGCCTTTATATGTAAGTGCTAGGTCTATACTTAAATGATGAAGCGGTTTCCATTTATATACACTTTTCCATGTACTCGGAAAACCAGATTTTTGAGGTTGTGGATAATGTGACAATGGTCCAGTTTCTGGTTGGAATACCAGGCCGTCTAAATCATATATTATACCATTATCTTTAATTTTAATACTGGTAACTTCTCCAGTCGATTCTGATACCTCCGTCATTAGATTTTCTGTAAATTCGGAAAATTTAGGTAAATTATTTGTATATTTTATGAACTTTTTAGGAGATACATGGAAACAGCCTTCTGTTTCAGATACAATATCAAATAATTTATTGCGTTCCTTAAAGTCTGTATCCATCATTGATTCACTATTATGTATAAGTATGTCAAATGTTTTATAATAATAGTTTCCATTTGAATGGATAAGCAGTTCACCATCAAATACACTATTATTAAATGAATACTCTTTTTTCCCTACTTTTCCCTTTATTTGTTTCCCATCCTCACCAACAGTATCATTTTCTTGTACAAGTTTAGTATATGTACCTAGAATCATGTCGGTTGGAATAACTTTCAGTATTGAAGCAATTTGTTTATCATATGTATTTATAATTTTCTTTGTTAGAAAATCCTGACCTTTTTTTAACAATTTAATAGTTTCCTTGACAATTAAACTACATTTACCATCATTATTTACATACATGAGAGCTCTCACTCCATCCGCTTTATCAGTAAAAACATATGGAACAGTTTTATCCTGCATTTTTTTATTGATCATTTTGCCTCTATCCAATGTAGATATATATGCAGAAATATTATAAGGAGCAATATCTCGTAACATGTTTTGTGCTAACGTTGTAATTTTGACGGCAGGTAACTGATTATATACACTTTTACATAATTTAACATAGTTTTGAACAGAAATTAACTTATCTTCTTGTGTAGCAATTGTAATACCACCATTTAGATGCAATAAAATTATTTTTAATACATTCTTAATTTCTGACTGGATATCCTCATTTTGAATATCATCTCTGCTGATATCAAGAAGTTCCAATTCAACCTCGTATAGTTCAGGAGTACGTGTGGCAGTTGGACCAATTATTTTAGCCGCTCTGAAATCCGGACCAATACTTTGTCGTACAACAGTAAAATCCAATCTAAGCTTACCTTTCTCTGTACTTTTAAGTGGTTTTATGATACTATATCTTTTAGCAAAACGATATAGTTTCATTTCCTTTTTATCACGAAACATAACAAGAAGTTTAGTTTTTTCATCTTCGTCATCAATAACTTGTTCAGAGTTATAACGTAATCTTAAACCATAGAAATCAATAGGTTTCAAGATACGTTTTTTTGTTTCGAATACTACATGTTCCATTGAATCAGGTGAAATTGTGTCTGTCTTACAATATAATAATATTGTATCCAAATCTGTTATACGAACACGTCTCTGGGCCCAATCGTGAATTGTTAGCATCATTTCTGGTTCATATACCTCTAATTTAAGAGTCTCTTTAAGGGTTTTTAAAAGTGAACGAAATTGCGATATACCTAGATTCCACGGACTCTTGTCATTATTGACTGGGCCACGGATGGAAAATTCTACCTCGTCTACCTCGTCTTTTGGGTAATTATCTACCATAGAGTCTATAATCGTATCCAAATGCTTATCAATTTCTGTCATTATATAATGACATCTATCATTTTTTTAATTTACTGAAAGTTACTTCAGTTAATTTATGTAATGATAAAGGATAATCACTACCAATATGTATATCAGTAAATAATTTATAAATATCATAATAAATAATAAGCTCATTTACAATACATATTATTTCAAATCGCGTAAGCTCTGGTAAATATTCATTGATTTTATCATATTCTGGTAATTTGCGTGATTTAGATTTTAATGAATTATAATAACATATATATGCATGTGAATCCATATGATTCATAAACGATACCCTATATTTTATTTGTTTTTTGCTATTACTATTTTTATTTAAATATTCAATCAAAAACCAAACATTGTTACCCATATTAAGTTTCAGTACATAAGATGGAATATCTTTAATATCTTTAATATCTTTAATATCTTTAATATCTTTAATATCTGTAATATCTGTAATATACATATTATTAAGTAATTGTAGTATATATGTCTTATTTACAGAATACTTGAACCATTGTTGTTCTTTGACATTTAATATTATATCTTTATTATCATTATTAGATTGGTTATATGTAACGGCTTTATCAGAATATTTCTTAGCAAGCTGTAATAACATTTTGTAAAAACTATAATGATTATTACGCCATGGTTCCTGTGTTAAATAATCATTAATTGATAATTTAACATCATTTATATTAATAATACGTGACATATATATATATATATAATTAACTAAAAATGACCCAACATTAAACATATAATAATGACAGATATTCAAGAATTACCATGGATTGAAAAATACAGGCCATTATCATTAGATGAAATTGTTGATCATGATGACAAGATAAGAACACTTAAGAGTCTTGTGGATAACAATGAACTTACACATTTATTATTAGTTGGGCCACCTGGAACAGGTAAAACCTCAATGGTTATTAATCTAGCACGATACATATATGGTAAAAAATATAAGAATTTTATAACAGATATAAATAGTTCTAGTGAACGTGGTATAGATACCATCAGAAATCAAGTAATACAATTTGTACAACGTCGCAGTAATAAAGTAAAATTAGTTATTCTTGATGAAGCAGATGCCCTGACTAATGAAGCACAAAATGCTCTTAAAAGTGTAATAGAGAAACATTCAAAAGTAGTTAGATTTTGTCTTATTTGTAACGATGGTAATAAAATTACACCTGCTTTACAGTCCCGTTGTACTAAATTAATATTTTCGCATTTAAATAGAGACTCGATTAAAGTTAGGGTTAAACAAATAGTTCTAGCTGAAAAAATGTTAATAACCAAAGATGCTATAGATTGTCTTGTTAATATAGAAACAGACTTTAGACAGATTTTAAATATTCTACAGGGTATGAACACTTATCATAAGTCTTTAAACAAAAGGATAGAATCAAAAGATATATATTCATATCTTGGAAAACCTTCGGTCAAAAATATAAATGCTGTAATCCACTCTCTATTTAATGATAGTCTGGAACAATCAATTGAAACTATAACAGACATGCAACTATCTGGAAGTATAAATTTATTAGATTTAATCGATGATATTAACAAAAGCGTTATTAAACTGAGTCTAAAACCAGAATTAAAAGCTTTAATATTTATTACATTAAGTGATATTGAAGCTAAAATATTGTTAGGGTGCAACAAGTCAATGTTAATATGTTTGCTTGCTTCAACATTTCTCAAAGTAAGAAACGATGTCTCAATTAAATAATTATTAAAAGTATTCCGTATCAAATTCCGCTTTATTTGCATTTTGTGTTTCTGTATATGACAATATAGTATTTGCTTGGAAATCTGTATTACCTATATTAGTAATATATTGATGAGCGTAATCTCTTCCAGTACGAATAAAATCCCCCTGTTTTATCATATAAATACTATTGTATTGGGTAACCGTTTCGATGATTTGCTCATCTTCTTGAACAAGAATCTTTGCCAAAAAAGTTTCAGAGTCTAATGTATTAGACAGGATATTATCTAACTTCGGACCGATGATATTAAGTTCTTCTTGTGATAGGTTATATCCCTTACATACAATGTATTTTTCTGAACTTGCATTACGACTAGTTTTAGGTTTATATACAAACACTTCATCATAACAATAAGATAGTAATGAAAGACATCCTACCGTAACATATGTAGCCATATCAAAAATTTTGACTATAAAACTACCACCTGGTTTCTGAATATTTAACGCAATGAGTATTTCAGCAATAACCAGTTTTGATGTATCCATCTCTTCTGTATCCGATGCGGATTTATCTCTAAAGATTCCTCCATCTCCTGTAACAAGTTCTGCTTTTTCATTGGCAAATAATTTATAATATTCTTGTCGTGATTCTTCCTTTAATATATTACCTTTGTCACCTTCAATCAACTGAACAATGGTCGAAGTCATCTGTTCTAAGGAGATGACGGTTGCTTCATTTTGATTGATAATCACTTGTTCATAATCCTTTAACTTATCTACTAGTTTTCCCCATACACTTTCACCTTCACTTATAGAAATTGACATTCCAGTTATACTGTCGTAAATTGGATTATCTATAAGAGATTTGTCTCTAGAACGTGTCCTATAGTCAATTAAGGCCTGAATAAATCCTCCAGGTGATTCAGCAATACAAGCTATTTGCATTGGACCTGTATCTTTATCCATAACTAATTTTATTAATTCAATCATTTTGAAATATGCTCGATTAACAACATGATGGTTTTTGACAGGAATATTTAGTTCTCTACGAACATTCTTAAACTTTTCAAGCTGTCTTCTATATTTTCCAGGTATATGAATCATTTCATATGGATTCACCACATATTTAATATGGGAAGTCCATATGTCAATTGCAGAAGTTGATAATATATCACTCTTAAGATCAGATAAAATCAACAAGTTATCAACATAATAATAATCCTTCTTAACATTAACTGTAACTTCCTTGCCTATGGGAAACCGTTTCTTATAATCTGATTGTCCAATTACATATAAAACTTGTACTGTTACAACATTACTGAACCCAGATTCAGCATGATTATTTAATATGTATCCAAGAACACAGCCACGATTAAAATAAATTAATTCAGACTGCAATACAATATCATTATCGAGTATACTAATATCTGCCTTACTGATTGCTTTAGCATAGGAAATATTCATTTCTTCGATTAGGCTCTTAGCCTCATGCAAATTGTCATAATTTTCTGCTAATTCGTTACGATCATCTTCAATTCCACCATAATTTTTAGTAACTGCTACTAAATCACCATATTGCAATACACATGGCATATCTAACTTACGTATTGATGTGAGGTTAATTTCACTTAACTTACACACAACCCAATACTCAGGGCGTGAAGTATCTGTGTCTGGTGCATTAAGTTCACTAGCACAAATCTCTACACGAATATGACTATTTTTAGATACTCTATCAATTAAGTCTTTATTTTCATCATTAGGCATTTTAGGAATACACAGATCATAGGGTAATCTGGAATTCCTTGCAGATAGCCCTGCATCAGTTTTATGTGTTACGATAGCATCGATAATCATTCCCTTGTATGGACGTGTAACCAATCCTGAAAGTTGAAGATTAAACGTCATATTGCCTGTGAAATGTGTACCTTGATATGTACCTATTTGCTTTTTAATAATTTTTAAAGAACCTGGTTTAATATATCCTACATGTGGAATACATGTACCAGAATATTTTTTCTTAGCTAATGATTGTATAGTTTTATACATATTAGTATCAAGTTGATTGGGTTCAAGATCGATTCTTCCTGTAAATTGCATTGGAGTAAAGATATCAGATAAGCTCATTGTAATATATTTACACGCTTCATTTTTATTTTGAAACAACATATAATAACCATTATCAGTCATAAAATATGTTTTGATTTAATATGTTTTAATTTAATATGTTTTATAGGAGGAGATGATATGTATCTTTTGTTCAAATACAAGAAACATCATAATCTCTGAATACACCGAACCATCATTATCAGAAATACCAAAGAAAAACAAACCATATGATTTCGTTCTAAATACACAAATTGCAATAACATTTGACAATTAAATAAATTTAATGAGCGTCTGTTTTATTGAACGTAACGTTTAAAGTAATCATCACTTTGATCTTTTTATATATGCTGATTAAGCAAGCCCTAGCTTACAGATTTCATCAGTTTTATGTAAAACATAAACTAATGCATCGTTATTTTACCGAACAGCAAGTTTGCAGATTTCATCTGTTTGATTTTTTATAAATGATAGTACCTGACCATCATTTTTTACCATTTGTTTACAGATATCTGTATCATTCCACATTTTATGTTCGTCAAAGAATACAGGAGTGTCACATATAATTATTTTATCTGAACGATACTTATCCTTAAATTTTACTGTTTGTGCATCATTTGGTATTTCAACAGTGCATAAATTCATATAACCTATGTTAATCCATTGAAGCGCATCCTTAGCATCACAATAATAAATTTCCCCTTCCACACAGTCACCTTCTTTACTGAAAGGAATAGTATCTATATTTAAACCTACTTTTAATTGTAGGTTTCTATTACACATATCAGTACTAATCTATTTAACATACATTGTAATTAATAATTGACACGTAATCAATTTTCTGTCAATGTTATGTATATGAGCGGTAACATAACATTGACCTCTGAAAAAAATGAATCATATATTAATTTAATGTCGATTGCATTAAAAAATGAAATTAGATTATCCAACGTAGTTAATAATCAAGCAATAATAAATATTGGAACAGCGGGTCATGTAGCACAAGGTAAATCTTCTGTTGTTAGACAACTTACAGGTGTAGCAACTCAAGTTCATAAAAAGGAAAAGGAACAAAATATTACAATTCGTCTAGGGTATGCTAACTGCAAGTTATTTCGTAATCCTACAACAAATAAAGTATATACCTTCCCTGATACTACAAAGATTGCATATGACCCCCATACAAAGGTAAAATTGGAGTTATTATATCAAATAAGTTTTGTTGATTGTCCTGGTCATCATTCATATATTTCAACAATGATAAGTGGTTCCGCTATTATGGATTATGTACTTGTAGTTATTGCCGCAAATGAAAGCATACCACAACCTCAAACACATGAACATCTTATAGCCTTAGACTATAGTGGTATGGACCGTAATAATATTTGTTATCTGCTTAACAAATTAGATCTCGTAAAACCAAAACATGTTAAAGAACACCGTGACAAACTTAATGCCTATTTAAAAACTAATTTCGGAGAAAACTATAATAATATTTTACCAATTTCTGCTGCAACAGGAGATAACATGGATGCAGTGATAGTTAATATAGCTAAACATGTATATAAACGCCTACCCAAAACAATAGAACAAGCTAGCGATATTCTAAAAATGTATATTGTTCGGTCATATAATATCAATAGACCTAATACATCATGGAATGATTTACAGGGTGCTGTAGTTGGTGGTTCTATCCTTGCGGGAGTATTAGCAGAAGATGACATTATTGAAATACGTCCAGGTATCATTAACATAATTAATGGTAAACGGGTAATTCAACCACTCGTTTCTCGTGTATCTGCATTAAAAAGTGGTAGTAATAATATTGATGTTGCTATCCCAGGAGGATTAATTGGTGTTAATCTTGGTCTTTATGCAGGGCTTAGTGGCGATGATAAACTAAAAGGCCAGATATTGTCACATATCGGTAAAGGAGACCCTATATATGACTGTATGACTGGTTCGTTCCGTTCAGTATCAGCATTGTCAGGCGATGTAAATCAGAAATTAGGAGAATTGGCAGTAGGTGATAAAATCAACATTGTAGTTAATGGTATAATGAATGTATCTGCTACTATATTGACATTTAAGATTAAGAAAAGTAAAGGTAAATCAAGTGATATGAAAGGTACTATTTTAGTCAAACTTGATAAGCCTGTGGTTATGAATCTAGAAAAAAACAATTGTGTCGCAATGGAACTTAATGGGCACTTGGTAGCCGGATTAAATATTAAAACAGCTGAATGTAGTATGCCTATTGTATATGGTGCAGATATTACAGAAGAGATGTCGTTATGGAAACCAATTGAATGGAATATTATTAATGATTTACATGATTATCATAATGATACTGAAATGGATTTTAATAAATTGGCATCTAATATTACGCATATTACGGAGAAAGCTGTAAAGGTATCATGTCCTATACCTGTATCAAAATGTTTAAATTTAACAACATATCTCTCTGATATTGACATATTTATTGCTGCAATTAAACCAAAGAGTATTAAAAATTCCGTGGATTTAAAACATGTATTCGTATCAAATATTGAACACGAACTACCAAATTCAAAACCAAGATTTAATCAAAAGGATGTTTTACTGCTTTCTGGTCGCTATAATCAAACAATTATAAATAAGTTTGTCGATAGTTTTTGTAATAAACTTTTAACCTGTCCAAGCTGTAAATCTACTATTACCATTCTTGATAAAGATTCAAAAACGAAAATGGTTAGCCGTGAATGCCAAATATGTCATGCAGTGACATATTTGAGTAGTTTAATGATGCGTGATATTCTATAAATATTAGTAGTCTTCTTCGCTATTAGACATATCTGAGCTTGTATCTGATATCATCACGGAATCCTCTTCAGACTCCGAATCAATATTCGATGAGTAATTAAATTTAGGTTTTCTATCTTTATGGATAACATCCGGTGTTTCACTCATTATATCTTTATCTTGTTGAGGAACCCCCACTTGAGGGACATATTGTTGTTGAGGATATTGTTGTTGAGGATATTGTTGTTGAGGATATTGTTGTTGAGGATATTGTTGTTGAGGACATTGTTGTTGAGGATATTGTTGATGAGGATATTGTTGATGAGGATATTGTTGTTGAGGATATTGTTGTTGAGGATATTGTTGTTGAGGATATTGTTGTTGAGGATATTGTTGTTGAGGATATTGTTTTGAATAATAGTGATATTTATTTTTATCTGTCCTAATTCTTACCGTTTTCTTTGCTTTCTTTTTCTTAGTTAATTTTTGTTCTGGGTATTGTTTAATTAACCAAATATCTATAATAAATATAAGTACGGATAATAATAAAACAGATTCATTGAATAATATATTTATATTGGGAATTGATGATAACATTCCATATTGTATTAAATACAATATAATTGCTGTTAATACAATATTAATTTTATCAGACTTAGGATATGTATATAATAAAGTATAAAAGATCATATAATATATCCAATATAGATTTAAATATTTGTGCGCAAAAAATGATCAATCCAAATTTTTAATGTACCTTCTTCTTAACCCAGAAAATACTCGTCATCTTCTCACTAGTTCCTTTAAAAAGCTTATGAAATCTATCCATGGTTCGTGTAAAAGGACTATGGGTATTCAAATTACGATAGTGGATCCAGATAGTTCAGGTAAATATGATCTTATTTTGTATATTCGTCCAGAAATTTTATCAAAAAAGTGTTATATAAAGGGCTGTATTATTATGAATAGTAAAAATGTTAAATATGATGTTACAGTAGAGAATTTACAAGAATTTTTTAAAACTGGGAATGCTGTATCATCTCTAGGTTATCGATTTAATAGTATTGTTACACCAGACATTCCAAAAAAACATTTTGATATTACACAACTAATTCCCAATGAACTGTGTTCATTGGGATATATTAATATTAGTGAAGACTTTCCGGATACAATCCTTGATGATTATAAGGGATTGACAGAAGTCTTGAACAAATTTTTTATAAATCCAAAGGATGTACCCATGACAGATAATGTACCCATGACAGATGATGTACCCATGACAGATGATGTACCCATGACAGATGATGTACCTATGACACAGGATGTATAATGAGATTACATAATTGATATATACTCATTATATGCTTCTGTATCCTTAATCGATGAAATTGGTTCTTTGGATATAAAGCTATAGTCATAATAATCCCATATCACATTGGCATATTTTTTATCAATACCATTTATGCACACAATAGGAAATAAGAGATTATTAATAATTTGAGTTTTTCTATAATTTAATATAAATGTTTTAAGTTCTGATACCGTCTTATATTTGGAAAATTTATTATACAATCCTTTATCCCACATGCGTTGATATATTTTTCCCAGATCTTTTTCACTGGAAAAATTATACGCATGATATGCATAATAATGCATCATAAAAGATGCATATTTTTCTATAGGTACTTTGATTATAGTATTTTTATATGCACTAAGTATGCTTGATGTGTTACAATCAGTAATATTTTTAGTAAGTATTAATTTAGCACAAAATGAATATTCGTCGGTTATTCTATTATTTAAAAAATAATATATATCAAGAGTCCATTGCATGCTATCAAATAACGCATGTATTCCATTTGATAACAAACAACAATTACTTGTATGATTTACATTTGGAAACGACATATCATATCCATAACACCTCGGTACAATGTGGGCACACTCACATTCATATGGATTATTCCATTTAGTTATAAGGCATTGAGGAGTATTCTTGAGTACTTCTGCTCTTAACACTGAACGGTTTTTCTTATATCCAGATATGTCAAGCGACATTACATTTTTTAGAGGATACTCACTTATTACCTTATGGTAAGTATTCATAAATATAATCTATAATTGGACATCAATTATTTATATAAATTGAATCTTGTGATGAATGTATATGAATATGAATAATTTACTGTATAATAAAACAATCTTTATTACTGTTATACCACCTATAGCAATTGCTATAGCAATTGCTGTATATATTAACTCATTAAATAATAACATATACTATTGGAAAACTTGTTTAAAGACATACAAGGATAGAGAAACTGAGTTAGATATAAGAGAGATAACTTGTGATAACAAAGAGTCTATGTTATCTACCAGAGCGTCAGATTTAGATGATAGAGAGTCTGAACTATATGAATGGCATACACAACTTACTTGTTTAGAAAATACGAACATTAAATTTAAGTAAGATATTATATTAGTTATAATATAAAATAGATGCCGGCTGTCATCGAAGAAGCCTTTGTATCACCATTTAAGAATGTTGTAAATACTGATAAAGATCAGTCAATGTCAACAAATACAGAAAATATAAGAAATTCTGATTTTCAAGATAAATATCATATACCACAGAATGGCATTTCTTTTGGTACAGCATCAGACAATGTCGGTCAAATGTATAATCAGATAGATACAACTTATGACACTTATAAACCATACCATATATCTTCCGGAGAATCAGGTTCTCAATACTATCAAGGAAATCAAAACTATCAAGGCAATCAAGGAAATCAAAACTATCAAGGCAATCAAAACTATCAAGGCAATCAAATCAATCAAGGAGTATCCTCGCAACAAAATTATCATGTACAACATGATGAACCATCAAAACATAATTGTGATAAACTTATTGTTGAATTAATGTCATGTGAACACTGTCGTGAGAAGCTTCGTAAAATTATTCGAGAAGAACATGAAAATATACAAGACGTCCAAAAGGAACAGACAGGAGGTTCTAGTGTAAATTTTGATCTTTTATCATGGCTAGAAAATCCTAAGTGGAACACTGTCATAGCCCAAGTAATTATTGGTATATTATTTTTATTTTGTCTAGATCGTATTATCAAATATAGAATTACAGGATAATTATAGATATATAACTATATATAATATGTCAACAATATCTGCAGAGATTCCATCATTATCAAATATCAAGATAAAATCAAAACTAAATATATTTCAGTATAGTAAATTGTTTTACGTCATTATGGGAGTATATATTACTATATATATAACGTGTTTTATTTTATCATATAGAAACTATCCAGAGGATGATGATACGCCTAAAATATTCAAAATATCATATGCTTTACTTGCAGGGTTATGGAATATATTATATTTAATGTATCGTATTATAATCTAAAATTAACTCTTTTGTATATAAGATTACCATATCAATATGTTTGTTTAATAGTTTATTTGATAGTTTATTTTAATAGGTTATTTGAAGATGTGATAATATAAAATATAATACACAATTATAAATAGAGAAATTGTCTTGACAATTTCATGATATATATTCTCTTGAAAAATGGAATATTTTATAACGGAGGATATGTTGACACTTGTATCAGAAGTGTCCATCCCCCAAGAATTTGTAAGACGAAAGGATCAACATATTATTATTCTAATAATGTACCAGTTCCAGAATACACAGTTAAATTATCAAGAGAATCTGGATAATTTAACATATAGTAGTATAATAGAGGAAAAAAGAATGCGTTGAACCTAATTCGTGGCATCAAATATATGATTTTTATCGAAAGAACCAGAACACAAATAATGATAGATGCATTAAAAATCTTAATTTATTAAGGAAATGAAATACCTTACTCTGAGTCGGGGCAGACAATCATACCATATCTCATGAAGCAACTTGACTCACTGCTTATATTAGCCTTTATGTCAGTGATGTTTATATTTATCGCATCGTACATTTCCATACAACCCCATGTTGGAATTTCATGAATCTTTATTTCATGCAGGAAACATATATCATCTCGTCTAAAATGAAAACGTTGATGATAATTAAATTTCAACAACATACTTTCCAGATCAGATGGCAGAACTATAGTTAACCCATTTGCTTTACATTCACGCAATCCTCTACCCCTCTGTTGAATATCTATACTATCTAACAACGGCTTCCACGATTGACCGAAATCTTGTCTTTCTATAAGTTTAATATATGGTTTAGGAGATGTTGAGATATTTATTCTCCTCTCTTCAGTATCTAAAAGCATACCAAAGATAGCTCCATCTATTGTCTCGTAATCCATGAGATCTACAAACAAATCATAGCCAACTAATACACTTATTCCTCTTTCATCTTGAGAAACATATATTTTTACTGTAGTATCTTCATAAGATACAGATATATGTTTTATGGTCATAACAACGGACATGGATCTAGACTCTTTAAATTTAAATAGTTCATTAATAGGATATGATATAAACTTGTTACTGTAACCCCTTGACGTCAATACAATAATAACAGTATCTGCAATAAAGGAAACAACTATTCCCGTACTTTTACGTTTTACGTTACGATGGGACGAGTAACTATACTCTTTGTTAGACCATTCTACTTGTTCTCCAATGTTAAGATGAATACCGGTAATCCATTTCGATGTTGTTTTGGTTGTCATTGTGTAATTTCATTAACCGTTCATTTTTCCCGTCGGTCGCACCCCCATAGGACAGCCCGTATAACGATTATTTGCCTTTGTCAAAGGCAAATAAATATATTATGAATAGAGGAGACATATGTTATTTAGGTCTAATATACCATAGTGTGTCTGTATCATTCATCTCCTCAAATGAACATCTGATACCATGTGTCAGTAACAGTGGTTTTAATATTGATTTGAGTTTCCTGTAATTATTATCAACTCGGTAATCTTCTTCATCAGTGTCTTCGCTATCACTGCTATGATACTCCACATACTTTGGCGGGGGATTTTCTAGACGCAAATAAAGATAAAATGATTGGTATTCTGTTTCTGTTTTTAAACAATCCAATCTATATTGTTTTTTACAGGCAACTTTATATTGTTTTTGAATGTCTATATCACTTTGTTCAGTAAATCGTATAGTGGGTGGATTATAGTCTTCATAGTCTGGTGCATCATCATTAATATCATATGATTCGTTCATATATTTACCCTCGGTCACTTTAAATAAACTATTTACAATATGTCCGTTATATCTATAACTATTCCATGGGATACCTGATTCTTTTAATGAGTCTTGAAAGATTTTTTCTGTTAGTTGAGTATTCATTACTCATCCAAATTTATCAATTTTTTACTTTTGTCACGCTTTAATATTAAAGCGTATTTAATAAAGTTATATAATGACACAAATTAGCTATGTTTGTTCTTTGGGTTTTAATTGTCATGTATCACAATTTTTAAAAACGTACAATTTAAAAGTAGCTTCTTATCCATTTGATTGGATAATGAGTGATTTAAATGTGGTTCAAAAATCAATTGAAGATAACTTTAAGGATTTTTTAGATAAAAATTTATATGTTAATTTAAATAGAATAGATAGATGTGGACATAAAACTTATTGTGATAATATGTTTGTTCATCATAACCCATTATCAAATGAACAAGATTATTTATATTTTAATAGATGTGTTGATAGATTTAGAGATTTGTTTAAAAAAAAAAGAAAGAAACTGTTTATTATTAGTATTATTAATGGAGAACAGGGTGTAGGTGATAATATAAGTGAGGATTTAATACAAAAATTTATTGCATTTAATGATTTTTTAAAAAACCATACATCAAATTTTCACTTGTTAATTATAATAAATTATCCTTGCAAAAAGTCAAATAGAAATAGAACAACAGAAATAAATAATTTAACTATTATTGAGCTTGATACTATTAGTTACAACACAGGAAGAGAATATAAAAATGATATAGATAATAAATATTTATATGATAAAATATTAAAATTATACAAATTTAAACTTAAACCAATAATGTAATTTAAATTTCGTCTATCCATTTATCCGTAAGAGTTTTAAATTTATTTTCAGTTACTATTCCACTATCAATATAATCAAGTTTAAGTGTATCGATTATTTCTTTTTTAAGGTTATTATCAAATTGTTCTTGGTCTGTTGCTGTACCTTCTTGGTATTTCTCTGCAATTATTTTACCCTGTTCTTGTTGTACTTTATCATATATTTTATCACGTATATTACTTGCCTTATTCATCATTTCTTCATTAATAATATATGTTGGTTTAATAGAAACTGCATCATCAAAGGTATTTAAACTATCTACTAATCTTTCGAGACGACCAGTAGGACAGACACTTTTACCATGTTCTTGCATATCAGCTAACTGATTATAAAATATTTCTTTTATATCGTCACATTGTTTATTATGGCTGGGTGCGTTAATACGATTCCATATGAGGTTAAGTACTTCAGATTCCTTCATGTTAACAGAACTTAATGGTAATATATTGCGCTCAATACTATCTAATGATTTACAAGCATCATTCCTTCTGTCACTTGATGGTTTTTCTAATATAAGCCTTCGTATATCTTGAACTGTATGTGATAAAGGTATAAAAATGTCTGTATCTTCTTTTATCTTTTTAATTGAATTTGCAACGGTTGAAACAACTTGTGAATTATGAGTATTATGCATGTCATTACGTCTAAGGTCATCTATAGGTAATGTTAATGGAACATTCACTCCATTGCCATTTCCATTAACATTTCCATTAACATTTTCATTAACATTAGCACGGTAAAAATTATCAACATTTATTTTATTTATCCCTGAATTTATTTTTATTCCTGAATTTATTTTATTTGTAGTCGTTAGAAACTTTTTAATTTTATCGTGATGATTGTTATTTTTAGGAGTATATTGTATATTTAACCATTTGTAAGTATTGATTTTATCTATTTCGTTTAATGTACTTTGATAATCATCATATGCATTTAAAGCAATTTCTGTATATGGAAATTTATTATAAATATATTTATATATATTTGATGCTTCTTTAATATCTGGTTCAAAATTATACATACCATTTTGATATATAGTTCCCATTACATGCAATAATTGCGGGTTATCTCTATAACTTATAGACTTACGCAACCAATATAAAGATTTTTTAGAGTCAGGTTCTATTCCTTTTATCTTATTTCCTACTATATTATATTTATCAGGTATACCATTATAATATAACTCGTGAAGACGATAACAATTACGTTCTTGTTCTAATATATCTATTGGTTCTTTTATCATTAAATTATCTTTATCTTTATCTTTATCTTTATCTTTATCTTTATCTTTATCTTTATCTTTATCTTTATCTTTATCTTTATCTTTATCTTTATCTTTAACTTTAACTTTAACTTCAGAAAACGCTTCATGTAATTTATATATTTCATTGACGTATTTATGTGTTTTAAGCTTCTGTATTTTAGGTAATGTATGTACCTTAATACTGTTAGTAAAAAACATAGTTTTAAACCATACACAAAATATACAACAGAATAAAACATAAATCGCAATTTTCATATAATCCCTGGTCATATATATATATTAATTATATATATATATTAATTATATATATATATATATATATATTAAAACTAATTTCAGACACATTACATATTAAATTGTTTTTAGATAGGATGTAATAACAAAGGATATAAGGAAAATCATATAATAACTATAGTTATTATATGATTTATAAATCATAAATACTTTGGTTTATTTACTAAAAATGAATAATATATGTATATTAAATGGATGATAATTTATGGTATGAAAGACATAGACCAAAATCTTTAGGTGATATTATAATATCATCACGTAAAAAAATAGCAGTTAATGAATGGTTCGCTAAGTTTAAAGGAGGCAACATTGCACAATGTGCTATGTTATTTATAGGGCCTCCTGGATTAGGAAAAACATCTTTAGCACAGGCTATATTACATGATAATGGTTATACAGTTAAAGAATTTAATGCAAGTGATATAAGAAGTAAAAGCCAGATAACAGAAAATTTAAATGGTTTAATTAACATGACTAATGTCACCTCTATTGGGTTTGGACATAAAAAGAAACCAACTGCTATTATAATGGATGAAGTAGATGGGATGTTTAAAGGAGATCGAGGAGGTGTCGATGCTTTATTATCATTTATATCCATTCCAAGCAACAGAAAGAAAAAAACATTAAATAATAATAATAGAAATGTACCAGTTATATGTATATGCAATATAGGTAATGTAAAAAAGGAAACAATTAATAATCTTAAAAAGGAGTGTTTTACTATCGAATTTACGTTACCTACAGCAAATGATATGATGACCGTTTTAGACCGTGTAACTAGTGCAGAAAATATGAATATTAAAGATGATGCCAAAAATATAATAATTGATTACGCACAAACAGACTTTCGTAGACTAGTCTGTTTACTTGAATTTATTGATAACTATCATGGTAAAGTTATGATAACTCAAGGGCATTTAGAAAAATGTTTCTCTATAATGTGTCTTAAAGAACAGGATCTGTATGTCACTGATGCTGTAAAAAAAATGATAAACCAGAAATTGGATCCTTATCAGATCCAATCCATATATAATTGCGATAAAAGCAAAACTCCTATGGTAATACATCAAAATTATCACAGGGCTATTTCTGGTCAAAGATGTGATGTAATGGAAAAAATAAAGGATGCTATTACAATTATAGATAGTTTAATCATATCAGATGAAGTAGAAAAAATAATGTATAATACTCAAAATTGGGGGCTGCAACCTGTACAATCTTTAACATGTGCTCATATTCCTAGTTATTATATGAATAAACGGAAAAAACAACACGTTATTGATACTAAATGGGCTGCAATTTTATCTGTTAATTCACAAGCACAAAATCTATGGAAAAACGTTTATCAAGAGCTTGACCAAATGCATCATGATAAAACTTATAATATATGTGATTTACAGCATATAATCGAAGTTATTTTTCATTATATTATAAATGGAAACATAAAAGAAGCCATGATGAAAATAGCACATTATGATTTATGTTTAGACCTTCATGATCATGATAGGAAAAAATATAAACGGAAAAAAGCATTAACTATAATTGACAAAATGGCTAAATATATTAAAACTAGTTCTTATTACACTAAATGGGCAGGTTTTCTATGTACTAATAAGAATAATAAGGAACTGGACGATAAAATATATGGGTACTATATTCAATATGAACGCACATTAAAGTCAAATATTCAGAAAAATGTTATATCTCCTCTCAGTACGGCATTATTATCAGACGAACATAATAGTAATGCGATAGATGTTGTTAAAAATAATATAAAGGTAACTAACGTAGATAAAGTAACTAAGGTAGATAAGGTAGATAAGGTAATAACTAAAGGAAATAAGATATCTAATATAAAAGTACATAATATATCTAATATAAAAGTACATAAGATATCTAATATTAAACATGAAGCTAAAACAATATCTCAACAAAAACAAAGAATAATGAATAGAAAGGTAACTAAAGTATTTAAAGTAGTAAAGAAGGCTGAAGGATAGAAAGATAATATAGACAATATATGTTTGTCGAATTATTAATTAAAAAAATACCATTGTTAAAATATGCGCTTGCTATATCATTAACGGCATTTATTGCTAAAACTCATTCATTTAACTTTGATATTCATTCTATTATTATGACAGCATTGACCATATACAGTACATTAGGAGTATTAAATACATATTCGCCTAAAATTAATGATGGTATGAAACAGGGTATGGGTTATGGTATTGGATTTAATATGATTGGTGGTGGAGAAAATAATACTGTTCTACCCATATGCAAGACCTGTACAAATCCATACAGTACTAAAGAATTGCGTAAAAAAACTAAAGCTATATTAAATCCTCCATCTATTAAGCATCTTCCGACAAGTCCTGAAAATAAAAAAATACAGAAACTTAATAGTGTTAATAGTGTTAATAGTGTTAATAGTGTTAACAGTGTTAATAGTGTTAATAGTGTTAATAGTGTTAATAGTGTTAATAGTGTTAATAGTGTTAATATGTGCAATATTTTAAAAACTTCAGGGTTTAATCCAAAGTGGACATACAAGGATACGCATAATATATATAAAACACAAAAAGGTCAAAAAATACTTAAAACAATTGATAAAAAAATAAAGGCTGCTACAGGAGTAAAGAGTATCACTAGAGATGATATTAATAAATGTTATCCACATTTCTATGAAACAAAAAAAAATGTGAAACTTGCTGCAAGTTGTCATTGGCCATCTCTTATCGATGAATTAAACAATAATATATCTGGTATAGATAATAGCATTAAACGTCAACATCTCCAAAATCGTATAGAATTAGAGATACGTAATCTTATTAATATATTCCAAAATAAATCAAAAAGAGCCTGGGAAAAATTTTATAATAATACAAGTAAATTAGAACCTGATGGATTTCATATAAAAGGAACAGATTATAAAATCCCATGGAAACTACTACATAAATATAATATATGCTTTGGAATGAAATAATAATATATAATATTATATTATATAATAATATATATGAAACTTGACCCTTTAATCTTAAGAAATATTATATTTGGATTAGTAATTATAATAATAATATCTTTATTTGTACCATATAATATCGAGTTGGGGGGGAAACAAAAAAATAAATCAATTAAAAAATTTAAAAAATTTAAAAAATTTAAAAAATTTCAAAGAGAATTAAATAAAAAATTTAAAAGCCAAGTAAAGAAATTATCAAAGCAACCAGAAAAAAATTCAAGAGGTAATGCTATATTTTTTAAAAATGATGAAGAACCTGTTATATTTAATTTGATAGATGATGATAATTTTAAAGTATCGACTAATAAAAATCGGACTTGGAAAGCTACAAATGGTAAAACAATAGTTTCAAGGCTTCCGTATTTAGGAAAGAACAATAAAAATAAAAAAGATGAAATAATGAAAAAGACTACGTTAATAATGAACGACAATGTATCAAATGTTTACAGGTACTATCGTACGGAGGGCTATTTAGATATTTATGTATATAGGGATATAGAGAATAAAAAAAATTATGGTATAGCAATATCAAATGAAAAGAACAATCCCAATATCATAAAAACAGTTAATCCTACTTCAACTAGTTCAACCACCGATAAGGAAGATAACCTCATTTCTGTAGGACATCATTTAGAAAATATAAAAATACAAGAACCGATAAATAAAGATTATAGTCAAGGTAAAATATATAGCTTGTACAATGTCGCAATGGATCTAAAGAAAATGCCTCTAGAGAAACCATATTTAGTATCAAAATTACCTAGTTATAAGTATGATGGGAGTGATAAAGAGAGTAATATAAATATTATATTACAGCGTAACTATAGAACTGGAACACTGGAATGGTCACTAACATCGGATTTTATAGCTGAATTATCTCAAAATTTAATAGACATTATTACGGATCATATAGGGTATGAATATTACCTTAATATATCAACCGGGCAATGGTTACTAAGATTAAAAGAAAATTATTATACTGCTCTTAATGAAAAGTCACAAACTCAATTAAGCCTTAATGCTAAAAACAACAGCGAAATTATATCGAAATATGATGAACTATATGATAAGACTAAATTCATGTCATATGATAACTGGCTATCGAAAAAGAAAGAATAAACATAAATAGCGCAAATACTATACATTTATATCTATTGGTTGATACTCTGGTAATTACATGGTAATTAATATTTTTGTTAATATTAATTATATTGCTTAACATGAACTGTTTTGGTAAACATATTGGGTAAATAGTCATAAAATCCTTTATCATATAGTTATTTATTGGAGATAAACTGTATCCAAGTTTACTATAATACATACGTACTCCAACACCACTAATAACTGAAATATAGTTACAGTTATTATCAAGTGTTATCTTTTCTGCCATATACATTAACAGTTTACCAATTCCTTGGCCCTGTCCGCCAGAATATTGTTGTGCCTTTACATCTGATACACCTTTAAGTCTTCCGTATACATGTAGTTCCCGTATAATTGCTATAACGTGTACTTTTTTGCCACGAATATCAGGTAACATCGACCCTAGTTTTCTATCTGGTATTCTTAGACGTACATGACCTAATGTATAACTATTATATATTTCTTCCATTGATGTTGGATTATTAGTTGACTTATTATATTCTATAGATATATAATGTTCTGTTCCATCTGCGTTACGATATACATTATGCACTAGGTTAAGATTACCGTCCATAATATCAGTAATTAAATTGTTATTTATTTCTCTTCCACGGATCTCCAATGGTTTCATTTCTTTTGCCTTTAAGTCTCTAAGTATCATTTGATTTTCATTTGTACGTATTATTGAGCTAACATATCCCAGTGTTTCATCATCTTGGGTTGTTTCCATAAGTAGACTTCCTGGTTTTGACACTCGATCTTGACAAAAATCCCGTTGTACTCGAACACATCGTGTCCATGGAGGTATCATCATAATTGCTTTCTCAGATACCTCATGAAACCCATTAAAATCGGTTTCGGAATATGGTCTCCATACAAGACTGTCAATATTTCTATTGCATAATACCATTAAGTCTTCATATGAATATTTAGGATTAGTCATCATTTCATGTATCATATCCCAATTATTATTTGGATTAGAGATTAGGTGTTTATCATTGTTATACCATTTCCGTATTTGTGTGTAAGGAAGATTTAAACAGAAGTACAGTTTACAGTAATCAGACTGATATTGGTTTCCTTTAAATATCATTTCAAGATAAGATAGATCTTGAACCGGTGTAGACCCTGGTAAATCAAGCATAAAATGAGCATCTACCTTAAACCCTGCATTAACACATAATTTAACTGCATTGCTGGATGCTTTGGCACTATGTAATCTATTATTAATTTGAAGTATTTTTGTGTTTAAATGTTGAATACCTAATTGAATACGGGTACAACCGTACTGACGGGCTTCTATTAATGTAGTTTGACCTATTTGATCAGGACGGGTTTCTATACTAAGTCCAACACATCGTGCACAGACAATAGATTCGTTGTCGTGTTGATAATTTTGAATACATTTATTTGGATAAATTATATTTAATTCCTCCATTATTTTTGTCCATTCTGGAATATTGCATAATGTTTTACGTAATCCGCCATTTTTAATCCATGTATAAATTATATCTGCATATTTACCACGAAACCTTTGTGAAAAATAATGAAATGTATTTAATGCACGCCAGCCTTCAAGAATATAGTTGTCTCTATATTCTTTAGGGTAACTATGGAATGTACCACCTATAATTATCCATTCTATCTTATCAACTACATGTCCCAGGGTTTCTAATGCAATTAGACGGTGTAACATAATACGATACGGGTCAAAATCTTCCTGTAAACCTGCTTTAAATACTCCTTCATTAGAAAGATAGGAACGAGATATGTCGTGTTTACCTCCAAATTCTTTACGTTCATTTGGACAAAAATGACAGTCATACTCACAACTATTCTTAAGACCAGTAAGACCTGTTGTTACTTCTAATACACCTGAACTGGCACGTGACCCGACATTAGTTGTGATAGTGTCAAATAATCCATTGGGTTCAAGAAGATTAGTGTTTACATATTCAACATAACATCTATTTACAATACTTTTTTTAGGTATACTTAATATACCATATTTTTTTAGTAAACTAATACATGTATTGTTATACATTGTATGTATTTTTTCAGATGGTAGTATATTATTTGTTTTATATAGCTCTATGATACCAAGGTTAAATTTACATAATAATTCAGATATAAATTCAAGAGATAAAATATTTGACATAATAGAAAATTGGCCCCCGTCATTTTTTTAATTTATAGATTAAAAAAATGATAACTTTATCACCCGATATACAAAATTAGTTCCGGTATTTGTAGCAATATGTTTACTTATGTATCTTATGTCAAGTTTTCAACTTGGTGGGAAAGAAGAAGTAAAGGAACAATGTTTTTACCCGGGCGAAGGAGGTCATCAAGCCCATGCGAACTGGCTACAGCTAAAGGCCGTTGTGTAAAAAATTTAATAAAATGGCTCCACAGAACAAATAAATATAAATACAGAGCTATCAAGTGACGATAACGCGTCTAAACTTGAAAAAGAACCAGGCAAGAAGAGCAATTAAGTTTTTTAAACCGTGGCTTGATACTTCAATCAAGCAGGATAATACTAAAAAAACGTAAAGGTAAATAATTCCAAACCAATAATATGTAATGATAATATTATTATTTTATATAATATAATGATATTTATTATATTAATAGTAATTGCTGCATTATACATAATGTTTACACAATATGGTGTAATTACAACCTCAATGGGTTCTGATTCTTTAAATATACTTAAGCAGATTGGAGGATATGAGACAGATGAAGCCTCAGAAACAGATGAAGCCTCAGAAACAGATGAAGCCTCAGAAGCAGAGGATCTTCTTAAATTCAAGGTAGTTTTCGAACGCTATTTAACAAAAAAGGATAAAGTAGGAATAAACGCACATTTATTTGATGGTAATAATCAGCCATTGCACACTAAACAATTGATAAATGTCAAACAATTGCAGAGATATATGGACAATCTAAAGAATACCTCTAGTAATATATCGGTTGCTATTATATTCCCTGAACCTCTAGATAAATTTAAACATAAAACGGACTTAATACCACAAAAAGATTTTTACGCGATAACTGCTAACTTTAAACAATGTGGAATAATTGGTACAAAACAATCTGAGACATTGTGTGTAAATTTTCCAACAAAAAAACAATTAAATATACATATTAAACATAAGGTTCTTAAGAAAATTCTCAATCAAATAGATGATTTACAAAAAAAACCCATACTTGATAAGGAAGTAGATATTGAACAAGCTTTAAAATTGGCAGACAAATTACATGAACAAGACAGAGAAGCTGTTCATAAAGCACATAAATTGCATAAGGTAAAGGCTAAACTACACGAAGAATTAATTAGTATAAAAACCGACGAAGCGACAATAAAACAGATAGATGCACAAAAAGATGAAGAAAATTCATCTGAAATTGAATCAAAGACACTTACAATTAAACAACATATAGACTTAACAAAAAAAGTATTGGACAATCATAATAACAGACTTATTCATATAGAACGGAAACTATATGGTGTAAATAATGACATAAAGAAAGGACATGAAATGCTAAAAAATATAAAGGGTAAACTAGAGAATGACATTAAATATAATTCAAAAAAAGATTCAAAGAAACGTAAAAAAAAGATACATAAATTAAGTGATGCATTAAATACTAATTTTAATGATAAAGATCCTCGCTGTCCAGTACTGCCGTTATATGCAGAAACCCATCCGGTTAATCTATCAGAAGTAACTGGACAAGGTTACGGAAGCATTATAAAAGATAAATCGATTCAATAATCATTACTTTTAATTAATTTCTGTAACACACGTTCACAAAATTCATTGTGTAGATAGACATGAAATCTACACACTCCAAAACTATTTATGTATGCCGCTTTGATAGAATCTTGATTCTGATTATTATAAAACATTCTCATTTGCTTACGAATGATGTATTCATCTCTTAATTTCATATGTATCTCCGATGGAATTTTGTAGTTTTCTTTTTAATATGACCACAACCACATAAATTTTGTGATTCTGTGCTATCCCATAAAGTCTCATTATAGATCTCTGTATATATAGTTGGTTGGTTCCAACGAACAGATATAGATATAGCATCAATTCTAAAAGGGTGTATTAATAATGGTATCTTATGGACATTAGCTAATTCCAACCAATGGAATTGTTCTTGATTTAAATGTAAATATGTATAACCATTAAACTTGATGTGCAAGGAATATAGATCCGAAATATCAAGTGCTCCATAACCATCAAAACAATTATTATAAAATCCGATGGATGTACGTCATGGTAAGGAATATCGATTTCTTGAAGCCCTTCTTTTCGTTCAGTAGTGACTAAACATAATCCTGTAATGAATTTAACAGGAGCTTCCTTGAGAAAACATAATAAATTCTTATCATTCGGTAAATGGTAACCTGATGTTACCATTCCATTTTTTAGTGATTTATGCCAATAAATTATTGTATCAGTCGTCAGTATCTTATGGTAATCTATATTAAAAACTTATCTGCTTGTACTTCTTGGGAAGTAGGAAAATAAATAACCTGTATGATATCAAATAAGCGTCTAGTTTCCGTATCTGCTGCCCATGCCCTATTGGGATATTTTTTCCATATATTGTATTTAAATTATCTATTGCACATAATAACATGAGACCACTCATAATAATATCTTAAATATGTTACTTCTAATGCTACAATTAAATTACTTTGAATATATTCAAAGTAATATATTTTTCAGTTTAGACAAATATTTATCTTAATTGGGGAGCCTCTGGTTAAAAGTATGTATTTCAAATATTAAATAATGATCGTTGTCTCCAAAGGCAGGAGAAGAACCATCTGGTAGCTTAAATGAAATTTTAAGCTGCCCTAATTTCGTAGGAGACGAATAATATGTATATAATGGATTTTGGATGCTGTTATTCCGTTTATATATAAAATAACTATTATCTAACCCGGTATCTCTTACTATTGTACAAAAAGCTCCAGATAAATTTGAAGTATTACCTTTTAATATATTTTTCCCATATATATCAATAATAATAAAATTTGCACCCTGTGTATTTGGTATAATTGCCTGTACAAGCTCAATACTAGTAACATTACCAAATGATTCAATGTCGACAGTATAGTTATTTTTATTAGAGTATGCACTTGAATCTATATGATACAATATTGGTACTGATTTTGTATTAAGTGGTCCTTCGCCATATGTATCTCTCATATAGATAGATAAGTTTAAAACTTTAAACTATGTATTATAAATTATAATAGTTTAAGACATATTTAATATAATATATATTAAATTTATGATATTATTAATTTAATATATATGTTCCTTATAATAACGTACGTAAGTTATTATAAGGAACATTTATAAAATGATTAATGAAATAGTATATTATTATTATGTCATTATTAGATTATCAGAAACCCCATGCTGAACAACTAATTCAATGTATAGAACAATATGGTAGTACAGCTATAGATGCATCTGATACAGGAACAGGCAAAACATATGTAGCTGCATACATTGCATCTACGATGGGATTAAAACCAATAATTATATGTCCTAAATCAGTAAGTATTAGTTGGAAAAGGGTAATGGATGCTTTTAAAATAGAATATTTAGGTATATCTAATTATGAAATGTTCAAAGACCAAAAATGGTATGAATATAATTCACATACGGTTAATACCGATGAACTTGGGAAAGCTACAAAATGCCCATACATAGTGTTATGTAAAAAGGAATCAGAAATACATTACGAATGGAAAAACCTTGATTCTAATGTTCTTATAATTTTTGATGAAGCCCATCGATGTAAAAATCACACTACTATTAATAGTAAATTATTGTTGTCCACTAAGAGTCTAAATGCAAGGAAATTGCTTTTATCTGCAACTCTTGCAGATAAACCAAAATTTTTTGCAGTATTTGCAGTAATGTTTGATTTTTGTGAGACAGTTGAACATTATAGATTATTTAAAAGAAAATTAGAGATTGGTAAATTTACAACTGTATCTCAATACATGAAAACTATAAATAATTCAGCAATGTGTCTATTACATAATATGATATTTCCTGATCATGGAAGTAGATTGAGGATTAAAGATCTAGGAGATAAATTCCCTAAAAATCAACTCAAAGCGGATACATATAAAATGGATGATGAAACCGTAAAAGGTATTAGAGAGGCATATGATAGTATATGTGCCATATCTATTCAGGCAGAGGCAAGAGAACTAATGTCTGTAAATCCTTTAGCAAAAATGATTCGTTCCAGACAAAAGGTCGAAGCATTAAAAACTAAAACAATGACTGATTTAGCAGTAGACAGTTTAGAGAATGATAATAGCGTTGTTATATTTGTTAATTATTTAGACACGATGGATTTAATAATAGAAAATTTAGCTTTACGTGGGTATCCAGTAAAGCTACTAATTAAACGCGGTCAAACCATGAAAGAGCGACAAAATATCGTGGATCGTTTTCAGAAAGACGAAGAATATATAATTGTATGTCAAATTCAAAGTGGTGGTGTAGGTATTGGATTACATGATACAATAGGCAATAGACCTAGAATCTCTATAATTAGTCCCTCATGGAGTGCACAGGATTTAATGCAAACATTTGGCCGTATCCATCGTAGTGGAGGTAAATCCTTATCAATACAAAAAATTGTCTATTGTCATGGAACAATAGAAGATAAAATATGTAGTATTGTAAATGCCAAACTTATTAATTATTTGCAATTGAATGATGGCGGAAATACTGATGTACCTAAAACACGTCCAACCCCACGGACGGTTAAGTATGATTTACCTAATAAATTGGACGAGGAATTATGTGTTGTGTGTATGAATGCACCAAGGAAAATATTAATTCTTCATCAAGGTACAAATGAAGGACATTTATGTTGCTGTGCTCCATGTTCTGTTCAACTTAAACAGAATAATGAAAAATGTCCTGTATGTCGACAAGAAGTACGTGAATACGTAAGGGCTTTCTAATTTCAATATGGAACGTATTTAGGGGAATCAGTATCGTAAATACTAACAGTAAAACTGGTATTTGGATACGCATTTAGTGTTAAGGAATCACCATCATTAATTTCTTTGGTCTGATTAATAGGTATTTTAATATTTGGGTTATTGTGATGGAATGTGTAATATTCATATTTATTTGAGTGAATGCGTCTACCCATTAATGACATGGCCTGATCCTGGTCCGTTGCATTATGTAGATACCCCATCATATGAAATTCGCCATATTCTCCTCTGGTTGAGATATTAACAGGCATATTACCAATATTCAATAATGTTCCCATATTTCCAGCATACCCTCGTCTCACTGGAGGAATCATAGGGTGTATCATCATATCAAGTTCAGTGTCACGTGATAAAGAAGGAGGTATCATTACATTATTTTCTGAATTATCTGAATTTTGTTTTATATTAACAGGTATATTTCTTTTATGTTCCCTTTTCCTTATATTTGTTAATTGTATAATACTATTTTTAGAGTCTGTATAAATTTGCATTAATGTATATATCATTATAGAAACTCCTATAAATATAAAAGTAAGAAATGCATATGTATCAAAACAAATCTGTGCCATATAATTATATGGAACAGATTAATTATGAGAGATATTAGCAGTCGAACCTAATTCCTAAAGATTAGGAGTCAAATGCGCTACCGTTACACCAATCTCTCTAGAGGCCAGCCGGAATCGAACCATGACAGCTCAATGGTTCGATCCATCGTATGTTAGCATTACATCACAGCCTCGAATATTATTGCGATCTGGGAGATATTAGGAATCGAAGCTAATTCATCATTAATTGGCTTTCGTGTGTGCTACCATTACACCAATCTCCCTTAGAGGCAAGCCGGAATCGAACACGGCAGCGCAATCAGGGAGCAATTGTATGTTACCATTACATCATTGCCTCGAATAATATTACAATATGGGAGATATTAGGAATCGAACCTAATTCCTAAAGATTCGCAGTCAAATGTGCTACCATTACACCAATCTCCCTATTACTTATTTAATTACTACTGTTGTTTTTAAGTATACTGTCTAATTAATATGTTTATTTAATTAATATGCTTATATCTATTTTATCAGTCCGCTTTGATGCCTAACTCTTTCAATAAAGCGTCATTATTATACCCTGTAACATTATCATTTCTGTCATAAGAAGCATGACCTCGGCATGTTGGTAGTTTATCAGGCAATGTATCAACTGATAAAAAGGTGTTGCATATATTACAATAAAAAACTATACAATCACACATGACTCTTGGCGTACATTGCATCTCGCACCCTCGAGTATTATCCTGACCACATTTGCGACACTTGTTACCAAGACAATCACATTCCGTCATGTCCCAATCTCTGGGAGCAATAACGGATTTAATAGGATTACATTTAGGTCGACAATCTTCAATATGTTTTGTGTTTTCAATGCACAATTTATTCAGTTCATTATACTGTTCCATTATTCATGTGAGAGTGTTCAATTTTCATGAAATGGTTATTACCATTTATCCGTAACTTTAAAATGTCGTAGCAATTGAGCTGTATAATTTGTATTATCTACTAGAGGTTGAATTATTCTTGCTACAGCATCAGAGTATTCTAGTAATCCCATTTTAGTTGCACCAACCATAGAATTGATCCAACCGGGATCAATTGAAATCACTTGCGTCGAATATCTTTTCCTAAAGCTATATCCAATGGTTTTAGTAATCATATTAAATGATGCTTTAGACATATTATTATGTGGATGAGTAGGACCCTTTATATCTTGATCGAATCTGCCTTCCTGACTTGTTATGTTAAGTATATATGAATTTTCAAATAAACCTTTTTTCTGAAATAACTGAATTAAACAAAATGGCGCAACACTATTGATAACTTGTGTCTCCATACATTCTCGAATATCAACGTCTTCAATTGTCTGAGTCCAACTATTTTGAGTTCTTATATCTAATTGTTGTCCATCTATATCCTTTTGATTGATTGGAAAATCAACTTCAGAACATATTAACCAGTTATCAGGCTCTACATTCTTTACATTCTTTACATTCTCTACATTCTCTATATCTTTTACATTTAATGGATATATTTCAGAATGTTCAGGTCCTTTTAATGATTTTAATCCTTTGTGTTGTTTAACATCTTCAAGACTATTATAATATATATCAGGACGTTTAACTGTTTGTGCAGCGTTGTTAACAAGACAATATATATTATTAGTATATTGTTTTACCTTTTCACAAAAACTTATAACATTACTATGGGATCTTAAATCTAGATGTTCAATATGTAATCTATTATTCCATTCAGTATAATCTGTTTCCTGTTTATATCGTTCTATTGCATCAATAGGAAACCTTGCAGTAGCAATAACATTTGCACCTCGTCTCAGAAAATGTAATGTTGTATGATATCCTATCTTCACACGTCCTCCTGTAACAATAATATATTTATCTTTTATATTAAGTGATTCATTTATATAATATTGTGTAATATCTTTGCATTTTAGACAAACATCACCTGTATTAGTTACTATTGAATCTTTACAAGAATAACAATATTTTTATTTTAGGTAAATTAGAATTTGGTTTTAGTTTAAGTTTTTTTAATGTTTTTGAATGATTTCTACGAACTGCTTTGATTCTCACTTTATCAAGATTAACTAATTTATAGATCTCTATCATTAGTTCGTCAATATAGGGTTCCGATAGACGTATTGCCTTTAATTCTTTTTCGTTTAATTCTTGCAAGGTTTTAATAATATATGTAGTATCGCTCATCAATAATTCAATTAAACATTGATTTTTATGTAATATTTGGAAGTTTAGTAAGATTGCTAAGGTTGCTAAGTTTGCTAAGTGATCTGTATTCAAATATACTGAACAGATTAACAGTATATGCTATTATAAAATAGAATATATAACTTGACTTAATAGTTTGCCATATACTTGTATCCTGTGTTGCATTTAATTTATTATACTTGCAAGCATATGTAGTTTTGCTACCCATTCCAAAGATATTTGTCATATATATAAATAAAAATACACCTGTAAATACAATTATATTCACTGGTGTATAAGGCACAGATGTTACTACAATGGCCGCTATAATAGAGGGTGCCTTTGTTAATAGAATTTGAGGTATAAAAAGAAGCATAAACTTATTTATACTATGCATTAATAATGGATCCATATATTAGATATTAAATAAAAAATAATTGAATTAATCTATATTTTAATGCAATTGCAAATCAGAATCGACCCTTTAATGACTCAATGGGGTGTAGCAATACCAAAATGCTTTCTTGATCATATACTCTCTGAAGGATATATTCCAGGTGAACATTTATTTGCGATTAAATTGACTTCGCCGTACAATAATTTATGTAATTATTATCCTGTAATTGATACTTTTATGAATAATGAACATTTAGTTATATCTGAACGTATTAATTCTTCTCTGAATCTAATAGATGATATATATATTGAAACACAGATACTAAATTCAGATGATATAGTAAAATTATTTTATTCTGATGTTACAGTTACATTACAAGCATATAATGAATCATTTGGAGCAATTATGGATGCAAAGGACAAACTGACCGACTTATGTATAAGTATAAGACTTCTAAATGCTGGGAATATAATATATCTTGAAAACGAACCAATATTGGTTGTATCAATTATTAATTCTGAAACTAAGGAAAATATTAATACTATTTTAACTTATACAAATAATATAGATAGTGAAATTAAGATAAAGTTAGACTTCAAGGAAACAATTGAATCACAGACCATTAAACTGAAAGCCAAACACAAAGCAGAACTAGAGGCTCGTGGATTTAAAGGAGAAGGACATGCAATAGGTGGACAAAAACGTGAATATAATCCAAGTAAAGCACGAGAAGCTCGTATGGAATGGCTGGAACGACTTGATAAAAAAGTATCAAAATCTAATAAATCATAATATAAATAATCATAATATAAATAATCATAATATATAAATAATCATAATATAAATAATCATAAATATAGGTAATTAAATGATTACTTACATATTTAAGCTAATAAAAACTACTTAGAAACATCACGTAACAAGTACTATGAAGTAAACATTATGTTACTTCATTAACACAATTTAAATAAGTTGCTCTATGGTGAAAAGGTATCATGTCAGTCTCATAAGCTGAAGTTCTTAGTTCGAGTCTAAGTTGAGCAATACAAGAACTTTAAAGTTCAAAAAAGTCGTCAATGTCCCTAATTGGAAAGGGTGTCTTATTGCTAATAAGGTGAGCTTGTCTCTTCTAGGTTCGATTCCTGGTGATGACGTAATTAAATCCCATTGTAGTTTAATGGAAGAATATCACTCTTGTAAAGTGGTGGTCCTGGTTCAATTCCAGGTGGTGGCTAATGCTCTTGTAGTATAATGGTAATATGATACGTTGCCAACGTATCGATCTGGGTTCGATTCCCAGCAAGAGCATGTTTCTATGGTGTAATGGTAACATAAATCATTTCCAATGATTTGCCCTGGGTTCGATTCCCAGTAGAAATATTATTTTAGGATCCATAGTGTAAAGGGAGCACGATAGATTGAAAATCTATTAGCATAGGTTCGATTCCTATTGGATCCATATAAGTTGCCATCTGGCCTGGCTGGTGTGAGGGCTCGTTTTAAGCACGAGATTAGGCAGGTTCAATTCCTGCAGATGGCTTTATAATACAATTTTTAGAATGTATGTTTAAACATACATTCCAAAATAAAAATGATCGAAACATTTTGAATAATGTTTCGATTATCCAAAGTAATTTGTAATAGTTTTCCTAAACGTTATTATAATGTTTGTTGTTGGTTAAAAACTTCTTCAGAATATTCTTTAGTTATTCCTCAAACTTTAAAAATTAACACGGATCATATTAATATGATCCGTGATATTTCAGTAGAAGGTCAGATCTATCACCTTTTATATAAAACCGATAATAAAACATATAGCGTGTTAACACCAGAAGGGATAGTTTCTTATCCTTGGAAAGATTATAAAAAAACTAGTTATATTATTGCATCATTAGAAGACAATAATATAGAGATTAAACCGAAAATAGAAATCGAACCGAAAATAGAGATTAAAGATAAGGAACATATTATTGATAAACCGAGATTGAAGTATGTTCGATATATTTTACAAAAATAATGTACTATTAGATTAACTATTTTACATTTATTTTAGTTCCGTGTAGCATTCCACAATTTGGAAAATATAATACCTTTTTCTTTTATTGTATATGGCCATGTATTTACAAGTTTCTTTGTATCATATGGTGTTAGTTTAGCTAACTGAAGTAAATTAGCTAATTTCTTTCTAATTGCTAAATCATCTACAATAAATCCACAACTATAATCACCTGACATAATTTGTGAACAAGCAATAGTCCATTTACCTATTCCTTTAATATCATTGAAATCAGACTCTCTTGCATTATATGCTTTGTGAAATGCATTCAGAATTATCCATTTATCTTCGCTCAAACCAATGTGTTTTCGTTGTCAATTCTATAATTTTATTTAATCTATATTCGTTATATATCTTATAAATTTTCTCTCGAATTTTTCTGCCATGAAGCAAACCTTATACGTTGCGAAATAATAAGAGACATCATATTATGATAAAATCCTCGATCATCAACAGGAAATACAGGTAAGTCATCAACTAAGCTCTGAATGTCCTCCATATTCTATTCAATTCATTTTAAATATTATTAAGTAAATATGAAACCCTTGAAAATTGAATGGAATAAATTTTCAATGTTCTGTCGTGTATCTCAACCAATCAAACCTTCATCTATATTTTCAGTCATAGAAAAATGTAATAGTATACTATTATTTAAAAATGGTAAATCTATTACTCTTCACAATCCAACACCTCTATTTTACAAAAATGAAATAGAGTATCTGCGAACTTTTATCAAAGTTAATGGTAAATCTAAAATTAATGATTATAAAATCGATAAAACTAATCTTGTTTTAACAGATCAAAATAAGTATTTTTGGTTAAGACCTGATGTAAAAACAACAGAACATATAATAATTCATAATAAAAGATATGTAAGTAATTTATTTTTGACTTCACAATACATAGTTAATCTATCTGATAACGCAGGGTACTCTGAGTTACTCGGTACATATACAGATGGATACGTCACAGATTTTTCATTTATTGAATGGAAATGTTATAATAATACAAGTTATCGAGTTATTACAAATGATAAGATAATTCAGTTTGGTATATGTCCTTGGCATGAAATTAATAATGAGGAAAATATTGCTCTTCAAGGTTGACTTGTTATCGATATTTAATGTCCCATATAAACTGATCTTTATCTTTGAGAACTTCTACGATCTTTAATTTTTTACTGTATTTATCACTATCCTCTAATGTTTCAAGATTGAAACATCAAAGAGTTCAGTATTTATAATAAATCTTACAATATTTGGATCAATAACAGTGTATATTTTTATTCTTGGATAAATCCTATATGATTCCAGTATTATATTTGCTTCACCCTTATTGAATAAAATATCTCATTTCCTTTAGATATAGAATTTTTCCATACACTAGTTGACTGTAGTCAATAATAACTTTGTTAGGTCCGATTCAATTACAGGCTTGTATGTTTAAGAGAAAATCATACATATGGTACTTATGCTGTATTATTTATATTAACAACCTTTAATTCATCTAATGTAAAAAATGTAACAACATAATCCAGAAACTCTTCTACATTTTCCCATTTCTGTGTATTAGTTATTTTTTCAAATTCCAAAAATTTAGTGTCATCTATATCACTATAGTACTCTATAGTAACAAGCCATCTATTATATGTGTTTAGTAATTGATCAGATGTCAAAGTAAATTGATTAGATATAACATAGGCAAAATGTTTCAACCACAATTTCTCTTCGCTTGGTGTTAGTTCAACTAAATCACAATTGTCCACCTTGTCTAATATTTTTTGTAACGTATCAGACACTTCATATATATCAGTTTCATATATTGTTTCCATGTTATATATGAATATAACATAATTATTTATTATAGCCAATCTAAATCTGACGTACTATCATAACTATCATAACTATCTAAACTTTCATCAGAACTAATAGATTCATTAAATGTTTCAATAAAAGTTTCTTGAAATATTTCACAGTTCGTATCATTGTTAACACTTTTTATAGCAAATATTATTTTCTTAAAATATCCACAATATTCAGATGTTATATCACAAAATATTTCAGCTATAATATGAGGAGGATTATGAAATGCTCCGCATCCCAAGGCCCCTAATATCAAACAATCATGTTTATTTAATGCAGCAATATGAAAAATCATTTTAATTTTAAAGTACATTTCCATCCAATTGTAGTGTGTTAAATTTCCATCATGTGTTATATATGGGTCTTTTACAGCAGCAACTGAAATAAATGATACCTTCAACGATTCTTTGAATAAAACATATTTATCGTTTAGTAATATATGTACCCTTGGGCTATAAATAACTTGGTCTTTCATCATAGGATATAAATTATCTGTTAATGTTTTATGTAAGTCTGTTCTTCTGAATAAATATTCTTCTTGAGACTCTGCTCCACTTAACCAACCACCTCCAACACGAGTAGCATTAGCCATATTTAAAACAAGTATTTTATCATATTGTGTATAATGTTGTTCTATTGCATTTATTGTTCCTATACTATCAATGTCTACAGTTGTATCATAATTAGGATTATTAGGCAATTTACTATTAGATAGAAATGTATTGAACTTAATTGATATCGGCGTTTGGATATTTTCAGATAAGTCTTGAATTTCTTTGCTACGAAACATATTTTCTATGCGGGACGGACGTGACGAATGTGAAGGATGACTCATATATATATCTTATTATTAGTCATTTTTAAATTGATCCACTGAATTGAACTTAATGGACACTGCTACAGAACCAATTAATAATTATTTAATTCAGTCTAGATTAATGTGTAATCCACTACTAAAGCATGTACATAGTAATACGATTAAGAGAACACTACGTAGGTTAGTCGCTAGAAATAAAATACATGATACATTACGTCTCAATGGTAGTCCACCATCAGATGTAATGACATTATATGGACAACCATTAACATCATTGCCTATATCTTACATTTTTAATATTTATCATAAAAACTGGTGGTATTGGTTTGATATTCGTGAATTAATGCATTATATTCGGAATAATTATGATAATATCGTAAATAACCCATTTAATGGTTTACCATTCTCCGCTTATCAAAAATACTATATTTCTAGGGCTTTCTATAAGGCTTCTAAAACCAAAGGATTTGAACTATTGGATTCTGGGTCCAGTCCAACAATACCGCATAAAACTACAATTGAATTAACAGCATCTCTTATAGATGCTCCATATCTTCAGACAGGGGATATAAATAAATTATATGGACTAGTAAATCAGTTATGCATTTATTATAACGGAGCTAAAACACATTATCATAAATTAAACTGGATACAATATTATTATTGTCAAGGAAATGAAGAAATGTTCCGATATAATATATGTTTATTTATTATGTTATTATATGAATCAAGTACAGACCAAGATAGATTTAAAATTATGTTATCTGAACGATATAAACATGGAATGTTTATTGATCCTATAAGTGTAGAGGGCATGTCTAGAAATCAAATACAATATATTCCTATTTTCATAACAGCATTACCTGTCAATCCTGCTCTTTCACCAGACGAGTTACCTGCCCAAAGTGAATACATTTTACCATGATAAATTCTATTAGAATTTATCATGTTAAAATAACTATGTTAAAATAACTATGTTGTCAAGCCATTTGTTTTATTTATTAAATACCTGTTGTTTAACAGATACCAGTTACCATATCATCGCCTATAATATTATAACAAGTCCTTTTTTAGACGATTCTTTTCATCGTTTATATTAAATATAAAAACATCAATTGATGTTTTATATTTAATTTAAAAACATCAATTGATGTTTTATATTTAATTTATCTTATCAAACAAAGATATTATAATTTTATTGTTCTTATATTTAGCAAATTCGTATGCAGTTAGACCTTCTGCATTTGTTTTATTTATATCAATATAACACAACAATAATCTAATAATATACTCGATAGAAGAGATCTCTTCGGTTTTAAAAATAGTATTTGCTATAACATGTAATGATGTCATACTTTCACGATTACTATTAGATATTAATATTGATGGATTTGTACCATGTTTAAGGAGTATTTTACTCGCTTTGATATTAACTGTAACTATTGCAATTGATAATAAATTAATTGTAGAATGACCTCCAGTAGTAAATATAGCATTTAATTGCTCAGGACATCGTATATAGTTAACTAAATATAAAAACTCTTGATTTCTGCGATATGTTAAGCAATATCTAAGAGATTCTAGTAATGAAAAACATATATGTAAACGATGAAAAATTTTATAATGTTTTACCTTTGCTTTTTTACATATTAGTCTTTCTAACCCTTTAATTGTAAATATTTTAAACCTCGATAAAAAATACTCTAACTCTTCAGAGCCTTGGGATTTCATCAATAATCGAGTAAAATATAGAGATGGGTTAATTGGACGCTCCCACAGATCACATACGGTTTTAATTGTATATATATTTTTTGTCCGTAGAGCAGTAGTAATCAAATCTTCTTTATTGCCTTTAATTGTATTTATTTGATATAAATCATGGCCTTTTTGATAAAGCCATAAAATATTTAAATAAGAATTATTAATTACAGCGTAATACAAAGGGTGTCTTCCCCACATATCTTTAATTAGGTTACATTTCTTTAATGAAGAAATGCTGTCAAGTTTGCAAGCGTTTATTATTTTTAATGACATAATTTAATTTTAGCAAGTTTACCTATTCTTTTAATGATAATGTTATTTTCAGTAGAATCTGTATATTTATATAAAATATTATTGATTATACATATTTCAGATTTTGGTAAATAATTAAGTATTTTGGGAGTCATTTGGGGATTAGTGCTTTCTATTACTATAATACGTAACTGTCTCATGTGATGAAAGTCTTCGTCAATTAATTTATTATTATAAACATGTATATTCCGTAACTCTTTTAAATGTTTAACGGAACTATTATCTAATAATGTATCAGGTATATTACGATCATGTGATAATATTTGTAGTTTTTTTAAATAGTTTAAATGACAAAATATATCACTTGTTAATAAATTTTTAGAACATATTGTTAATGATGTTATATATGGCAAATTGACTAATGTATTATTACTGATATTAGTACAGTATGGTAATATAAGTGTTTCTGTTCTACAGCAACGACACAGATTATACGGATTCACTGTAAACAACAATGATCTTATCCTATTAATCCAAGGCAATACCGTATATTTTCCGTCATCTATTTTACTTATTAGATTAATTACATCGGGAAAATCCAATTTATCCAGCTGTTTTGCTAGATTTATATGATATGATTCCGAATCATTTATCATACTCATCTACTTTAATTATATATATTAATTTCAATTTAATATACTTTAATTAAAGTATATTCTTTAATGTATATAGATTTGCTTGTTTTAAAAACTCTTCTCGATCATGTGGTTCGGTTATAACCCTATTTTCCCAATCAGGTACCTCTAATTTACTTATAATTTCAAGTAAAATATCTTTAATATTTTTAGCAGGTGTCCATAAAACTATCGATGATAAACATACAGCTCCATCAAGTATATTTGGATGCATTATAGGAGATGTAATAATTGGTATAGGGGCCTTAAATGGATATTGTTGTGGAATTGTTATATCTATATTTATTATCAAATCTTTCCATACAGTATTGACTGGTCCCTTAATAACTGCATTCCATTTCAACATTTTATCGTCAGTTGGATTGATTTTAAATCCAAGAGTTCCTGCATCTTTTTCTTCTTGAAGAGCTTTCCATTCCTTATTTAATCTTTTTTTCGACATTACTATTTATTAGATGTCATTTTTTAAATGATTGGAAATACATATAAGTAAGATGTATGGACAAATGATTTAATATTTACGTTTATAATCAATATTAAAAATATATATATGTTAAATCTGATAACGGTATTACCTATACGATTGACATTTTTCTTTACTGTCAATGAATGATGGGGAGCGATAAAAAGGATATGGTAAAACTAAATGCAAAGACAATAACATTTGATAAAATATGCCAACTTAATGATATATACGAAATTGACACTGAAGGATTTGAAATTATTCAAATGATTGATTTCATAAAATATAAAATTTCAAAAATATAAAATTTCAAAAATATAAAATTTCAAAAATACGTTTTGAAATTTGGTGATTTGATACAAATGCTTTCACTAAATACAATAACAATATTACGGAACGTCTAGGTAAGAACGGATTGAAACTAACAATAACTACATTAGAAAATCATAATTAACAAAAATAAGTGATAACGATGGAAATGATATGATAGCAACACTTAATATATAGTTAATATGTCTTATTAAAATGATTGGAAATATAAATGTAATATGATATCGTTTAAAGATACAGAAATGTTAAAACATTCAGTAATTAAAGAAGCACATAATTTAAATGTAGAAAGTTTATGTCGTTTTTATGAATCAGGAATATTTAACAAACTCTATATAAAAGAAAACAATATTTATAACGAAGGATTACAAATAGATTCCTTGCACAAAGATGACGACATATATAAATTTTTAGTTGAATTTTCGACTCAACTGAAAATTACACCTGATACTATAATGTTACGGTCATTATCAAGATGCACTAAAATGAAATTATTAATACTAACAGGGAATAAAATAAATCCAAATGATGATTTAAACCCTATACACAATGCACTTGGAAATCTATACAATGGGTATAAAACATTCTTTACAGGAGAATTTATTTTTTCATTTTATGAAGCTGTGATGGTATTGGGACATGAAGTTAAAGTGTTTGATATATTGAAACAATACATCTATAAATAACATTGTTTTTTTATTATTTAGCATGACATTAACCTCAGTTTCCTTTGCTTATTGTTTAAAAAACTTTCTATAGAAATGTATTTATTGTTGCATCTTTGATAAAAATAAGGTAATTATCTTAGATAATTACCTGATTAATAAAAAATAAGGTCATTTTTAACAAATATTAACATATTTATAAATATGTTAACTAGATAAATCTTTTACCTTGTTTATAATATATGCTGTACTATAATCCATAGTGAACATACTTTTAACACTTTGAATATTCTTTCGAAACTTATCGATGTTATCTAATGACATATTATTAATAATTGTGGGGATTGTATCAATTTCTTTACTATTAATAATTATTGCAATAGATTTCCAATCTATTAAATCAGCATAAGGTAATACCTTATGCGTTTCCCATATATATATAGGAATGCATCCACAATTAATAGCTTCATACAAACGATATGATGTATACCCATATCCTCTGGGACACAGAGCAAACACACTCCTTGACATAAGATTAATATACTTATCCATATTTACTGTTTTTGTTATTTTATAACCATTATTATTGTTTAATTGTTTTTCCATAATGGCTCTACATGGATGTGTCACTAAAGAACCCATAAAAGAACAGGTAATATCTCTTGTTATATTTAAAGGTACAACACTAGGAGTATACAGAAGCGGTATCTCATCATTCGCTGGATTACCGTCAAATACCCTACGATCGGTATAATATAGTTTTTGTAACCCGCCACCTCCTGCAGAAAAAACAAACAAATCAAAATCAATCGTAACATTAATTATACCACAACCATATTGAGTAACAGTAAAGTATCTTTTAGTTTTATCCAAAGTGTTTAAAAAATTATCAAGAGATACAGTATCTTTACCGTAATTATTTTTTACGTAATATGATGTCCAATATATTGGTAAATATATTAGGTCTGTTTGCACATCTTTATATTTTTTAATTATACTTTCATGTATTAATTCTTCCATATGAATTCCATTACTTGATTGATTATATGTGGATCTATATGTAATATTTATATTTGAGGGAACATTGACAACTTTCATTATATTATATAATATAATATAATAAGTTACAATGATTTAGAATATAATATTCTAAATCATTGTAACTTATTATATTCGTTACTTACATCTATTGATCTTTTCGCACACGTCTGATGGGTTTTTATATATACACTCCCCTCATGAACTACGTGCTTATATCCCATGTCTTTTACAACATGTAAATTCATATCGCAATGTGTGAATAATAATGTATTAAGATATATTACATCACATGAATCTGTGTTATATGAGTCTATAAGAGAACCATCTAAAGATAATATCAAATTTTTACAGATAATATAATTTCCAACATTCATGAGTAATAATTCACTACTCACTTTTTCAGGCTCCTGTCTTGATTTTTCAATTATCCGATTTTGTTTGAATGTACCCTTTTTATATATCATACCTGCAAGATGTGTCAAATTAAAATTTGGTTTAGCATATGTTGGAGATAATACAATATTTGTATGATTTTCTAAGTTGTTTGAATTGATGTATTTATTAGCTGCAAGAAAATAATTATCATCTGCAAAATTATCTGAATCCATAAGTGCAATCCAGTCATATGTTGCCATTTTGCAGCATTTTATTTTATTGAGTAGCGGACCCAGTTGTTTATCGTTGACATATACATACAGATTTTGAACATCTGGAAATTCTTTCAGTATTTTTACTGCATCGTTACCATTTTCATCACATATGATAATTTCCGCAATATATTCTGAATTAATATATTTTGTTAAATATACTTTCAAAAATTTATCAAATCTGTCCATTGTTGGAATGCATAAACTTATTTTAACCATTATATATATATATATATATATATATTGAAATTATTTTTAATATATATATATATTATGGACTTCAATAAAACAATAGATTGTTTTGTTATTAACTTAGACTCGCGTAAAGACCGATTGACAAGTTTCAATGAACAAACAACTAAACTAAATATACATTGCATTAAATTTACAGCACTTACAACAGCAGATGGATTACTAACCAAAGGTTTGAGTTCTGGACAAAATGGCTGTCTTGCATCTCATTTTAGATTAATCGAAAATGCATATAATAATGATACTGGAAATTATGTATGTATTTTTGAAGATGATGCACAGTTTTGTGATGATTTTATGTGGAGGTTTAATTATTTAAATGAAAACATTCATGACTATGACTGGGATATATTATATCTATCAGGATTTCATCACTTGGACAGATTTGGCGCACAACCCAAATCATCGTCACCCGTAAAAACTTATGATTTTACTAATCATAAATACATACATAAAATGTATTCGTCGTTTATTATGGTAGGATATATTATAAATCCAAAGAGTTTAAATAAAGTTTATAATATAATTAAAGATGAAATATCTATAAAAACAAATAATAAAACACGGGCAATAGATGCTATATTAATGAACCTAATGGAACAAAGAAAAATAAATGTGTACGCATTTATACCGGGTATGGTATCACAGATACCAGGATATTCCAATATAGGTAATAGAACAATAGATTATAATTTATATTTTCAGAAACCAAACATATGTGGTGCACATGTTTATGCAGACAAACTATGTAATTTCAATTACAATAAATATTTTAATTTATAACTTAAATATTCTATTAATAGTATTATATATGTTAATAGAATTCATTCCACGTGGACGATTAGGAAATGCTATATTCAGATATTTTGCATGTTCTTTATTTTGTATTAAATATAATTACACTTATAAACTATCTATAAAAAGTAATGAAAAACAATTCACTGAGAAGGATTTTATAAAATGGATGAAAAATAATTATAATCCCCATAAATCCTTGTCATTAAATCATTTTTATCAACACGATATTATATTAATAAAGAATATAGAAGATATTCTTAATTTTATTAATTTGCATCCAGAACACCGTATAGAAACTGATAGAAATGAAAGTTATTATATAAAAGATGTTATAACTACACCTCCTAATTTTTCTAAAATATATAATACCGTAATACATATACGTCTCGAAGATTTTGTGAAATATAATTTAGTTATACCATGTAGTAAAATAATAGAGTTGTTTGAATCTATTGATACATTGAATGAATCATGTTGCATAGTATGTGCACAATTGACAACCAATTACGAAAAAGACTACATAAAACAGATATCTGATTATATAATTAAAAAGTTTAATATTAAAACAATACTGGAAAGTAATGACGTTATAACAGATCTAAATATCATGAAGATGGCTACAACTTTGATATGTAGTACCAGCACTTTATCATGGAGTGCAGCACTATTATCATCAACTATATCAACATGTTATTTTCCTAATTATATTAAAAAACGTGATCATGAAAGCACATTTATAAAACCAATAGATAACACAATATTATATGACATTTAACTATTTAATATAAAATGCATCTCCCCATCCCACACCTGTCATTTTTGTTTCAATACGTTTAAATCCGTAAACAGAAACAAACTGGTCAATTTCGTTTACCATAGCACAATTCTCATATAATTCTTCAGTATTAACTTCTAAATATAAATAATCCATGTTATGGAGCGATTTTGACATTCCTTTTAATGCTAATAGCTCTGCTCCCTGTATATCTATATTAAGAAAATTATATTTAGTAATATCAATATTTTCATCGCTAAAAAATGTATCCAGTGTTTTAGTTGTTACAAATTTTTTATTTATAACATGAATTGTCGGGTGCGCAATCAAATGTGTTTTTAAGTTAAGCAGTGAACTGGATTGGTTATTATTTGTAACATTAAATTCACGAACTTCATTATCTTTATCTGATATTACAACATTATATAGATTCTTTATTTTTCCATTCATTCTGGTGTAAGTATCACTGTCAGCTTCAATCCATATAATACTGTCATCTTTGACACCACATTTATTATATATATCCATTTCTTCGCATTCATGTGCTCCGACATGAATGATTCCTGTAATATTTACATTATATTTTTTAACCAGATATCTTAGATCTATTAACATTATATTATGTTTTTTTATATGTTTAATACATTAAACATTAATGTTTAATACATTAAACATTAATGTTTAATATTAATGTTAATAATATAAATGTGTGAAAATCTTAAAAGTTCAATGATATGTTTATGTCCAATGAGTTTAAATATTGTCGATGCTGTAATAAAGCCTCTTGTATATATCTTGAATAATTGTAATGTGTAATTGAAACACTAATAATATAATATGTTTATTTATTTAATATACATATGAATTTTACACTATAAATAGAACATTATTTGTATAAATAATGTTCTGATATTTCAACATTATATATATTCTTTATTTGTCCACTTATTTTTGAATATGTATCACTGTCAGCTTCAATCAACACAATATTATTATCGTTGATACCTCATTTATTATACACAGCTTTTTCTTCACATAAATGATTCCAGTAACATTCATATTGTATTTTTGTCAAATACTTTAGATTTATTATCATATTGATATTAATAGTATCAATATGATTTGATATGATTTAATATATATTCATAATTAATTACTTTTCCTAATGCACAACAATATATTATCACATAATACAGAATACATATGTTTTATTTCATTTCCGGCATTTTGTGTGAATAATTCTCCCTTTATATATTGGTCTGGATTAGTAACCACATTATGTATTGAATTTTCTAGTTCTTTCTTATTACTTATATCACAAAAACAATATTTATTTTTATTTATAATTGCTTGTTCAGGTAAATCTATTGCCCAATATAAAGGGATTGTTCCACCTTCCAGTGCTTGAAATATTTTTTCAGTAAAATATCCTTCATATACAGAATTTTCAGGACATATATTATATATTCCCCTGGCTATACAGTTTATTTTATCCTGATGTGTAATACCGATTGAATATGTGTTTTTTTTAAATGTTCCAGGAGATTTAATATTACCATACTTAGATAATTCATCATATATTATTGTCCGTTGTCCACCACGATCATGTCTTGCAATAATACTAGCATAAATATCCTTGTTTTTAATATTTTCGTCATATTTCTTTTGAATATAAGTTAAAATATTATCATGCTCATTGTATTTGTAATAAGGATAATACATTAACCATAATGGAAATCTTATTTGTTTTTTTGATAAATCGGTAGTTTTAAAGCCAACTATTAAATCAAACGTATCATATAATAGTTTATCATTATCATAGGGAGGAAATCTGTATAAATTCTCACCATAATAAAACAATTTACATTTAGCTTTTATATTTTTTATATTTTTTATATTTCCCATACAAGATGCTATAAGAATATCAGGAAATTCAGTTGATTTTACGTTTTTGACGGGACCTATATTATATTTGATAAACTTTGTTAAATAAGTATCATTATATGGATCATTCCAGTAATTAATATAAGCTATTGTAATCATTATATTATAAAAAATATAAATTATTATAAATATAGATGCATGAAAACATTATTGTCATACCATTCCGTAATAGAGATATTCATTTGAAGTACTACATAAAAAATACCGTTCCTCTGCTTCTAAACCACTTACCGAATAGCAAAGTAGTGGTTATAGAACAAACTGAAGGAAAATTATTCAATCGTGGAAAATTATTCAACGTTGTATTTAAAGAATACAAAAACAAAACTAAATATTTCATTATGAATGATGTTGATATAAATCCAACGATAGAATGCATCAAAAAATATTACATCAAAGAAGTAAGTAATAGAGAAGTATTAGGTATTTATAATCCTCCATGCGATACTTTAGGCGGAATTGCAAAAATTACAGATAGCGTTGTTCAAATGATAAATGGTTTTCCGAATGATATATGGGGCTGGGGTACAGAAGATAAAGCTCTGCAAAATCGCACAGAATTTTATAAGGTTAAAAAAATCAAAAATCTTATTATAAATGAGAGGAATAAATCTAAACAGTACTTCACTCATTTTTATGACGTAAATGACAGAGAACTAAAAAATATGGAATATAATACAATTAAACATTATAAGAATTTTAATTTATTGAATGATGACCAAAAATTACAGGAAGTCATGAGCTCTGGATTAAATGATTTAGAATATACTATACTTGAACGGAAAATGATACATGATATGACGGAACTTATCAAGGTTGAAATTTAATAACATTATTTTTTTCTAGTTGCCCAGAATGGGCATTTTAATGATTCTTTACTACCAAATGATTTGAACCATGTTTCATCTATTAATATAATCGAACCATATTTTTTCCGTATAATACTTAATATACTTTGATCATGTCGATTCTCTTTAAAATCACTGCATTGCCTCAATTTACTATAATAATCCGTTACAAGCAAGTGGTCACTACGCAAAACATCAATGCATTCATCTATCATTTTCCTCATCTTGTCGGTATTTTTCATTATTAAAATACCTCCCACATATTGACCTGTATTACTGTCAGCATCATTTACAGACAGTTCAAAATATTGCAATAGTTCTTTAGTTGTATATTGTTTTTCAATATGATGCATTTGAAATGATATAATAGTTTCGTCTGAATTATTTAACAGGTCAATATATTCATTAAATCTCGTTTTACCATTAATATTAACAGAACATCCAGCGTCCATATAAATCAATATATCATTATCATCAATTTCAGATAATTGTTTTTTAATAATATCAAATTTCCATATCCAATAACCTGTTCCTCTTGGATTTTCTAAGATATCTTTGAATTCTGTTGCAAATGAACAGCTTAAGTCTTCAGGACCATATACAGATATTGTATCAAACCAGCCACTACTATTAGTTTCTATGCGCAATCTATTCTTTGAATTATTGTATATATTATTTCCATATGTAATAAAGTGTATTTTTACTGTCATTATCTTTTCTATATATTTTTCCTGTATTTTTCTGCATCCCAATTGTTTAAATAATTATTCTCCTTTGTTTTCAAAACTTTATTCTCGTTATTATACGACAATATATGGCAGTTTAATACAGATTCTATTTCTGTACATTTTTTCAAAGAGAACGAATTTATATATATTGAATTTTTAAATCTGAAAATTCCTTTAGTGATTATGGTAAAATCATTGATGAATGGGACCAATTAAATAAACATGGTGAATTTTGGAAAAAATTTTATATCCAAGTTTACTTGCCCTATCAGATAAGATATAAATATACAGATCTTAATAGAAACTATAAGAAAGAATTGGTTTTTTATGAACAAATTAAAAAACTCTATGGAGATAGATATATTTTTGTTCAAGATCATGGACATATAACGTATAAACACACAGGGAGAGACAAACGGTTAAATGATAACATAATAAATAATGAAATACCTATTTTTCATCCAAATATAAATTTTTATCTAGATAAAATATCACATAAATTCCACACTTTATGGAGTACAGATTTAATACATGATAATTTGTTGGATTATTGTACTATACTGGAAAATGCAGAAAAAATTATAATAATAAATAGTTCTTTCTCTTGTCTATGCGCATATTTAAATTTAAAAAACGTTAAAGAAAAAATTATACACACTAACTTGGATTACATTGATTACCATGAAAGTTTTAAAGATTGGAAGATAATAAAAAATACTACATAATATTATATGGAGATAAAATTACCAGTTTCTATTGGTGAAGCCATTGATAAGCTGACGATTTTAGACATCAAATCAAATAAAATTACAGATAGCAGAAAATTAGATGTCCTAAAAGAGTATGAAATACTTCATACGACATTAAATCCTTGTATCCATAAATACCAAGATTTATATGATTCTATGAGAAAAATAAACATGATTATATGGAATCAAATGGAAATATTAAGAGATGGATCTTTAAATGATACAGATTACACAAAATTATGCAGAGACTGTATTAAGAGCAATGATATAAGATTTAGAGTAAAAAATAAGATAAATTTGATATCTAATTCATCGTTAAAAGAACAAAAAAGTTATAAAATTAATAGATTATTAATTGAATTAAATTGTAACGAGAACTGTTTTTTTTTATTTGTTAAACCCATCAAATATTTTTCTTTTATTTATGATGAAATAATTATATTATCATCAAATAATCTATGTAATATATCAGACAGATTCGATTACGATAATACAATAAAATATAATATAGAGTTAACAGATTTCACTGTTACCCATACTTATACTTTTAATGATAGTGTTTATACAAAGGATAAAATATATGATATTATGAGTATTACAGATGAGATTATACAATTAATTTAATTTTACCATTTCATAATATGTATCAAAAGTTTCAACAACCTTGAATTTGTTTTTACTATATAATTTAATAGCATTTTGGTTATTTATATCAACTGTCAAATACAATTCATCTATTTTTACTATATAATTTAATAGCATTTTGGTTATTTATATCAACTGTCAAATACAATTCATCTATTTTATAATTATCTTTATATCCCAGTAAATACATTAACAATAATGCACCGTAGCCTTTAAACTGATACTTTGGCTCAATATACATACCTAACCAATATTTATTAGCATAATCAATATGCGAATATCCAAAATATATACAATTTTTTTATCATAGAGTGCAAGGGTGGTGATATGATTATCCAAACACTCGATAGTTCTGTTACGAAAATATCTAAAATGACAATTTGTTATCTTGGACAGGAAATTATTATATATAGATGTTCTATTTAAGTGATTAACATCTATAATTTCGATATCTTGTATATACAATATAAATTTATATATAACATCTGCTACTTTTTGTTGTTCTTTTGCCGTAATCGTTGGAGATGATGGTATCATGATAATCTCCCTATTAAATATATACGATACTTCATCTTTGTTTTCAATTGTTTCTAGATGTTTATGTGCATTTATTGGATAAAAAAACGGACGGATATCAATATCATTTGCTTTAAAATAGTGATTTGTTTCTTCTATTGTTTTATTATTAAGTATTCTGACCGCATAAATCCAAGGAGAATTCACAGTATCCTTTTCTTTTTTATATATTGTCACCTTTCCTGGGCTAATTAAATCTTCAAATAATTTATCATAATTGTCAAATATTTTATATTTGTTTTCCAATATATGTTCTATGTCTATTAATTGTTCATATAATAATGCTGCTTGTACATTTGTCATACGATAGTTATATGCATGCAAGCAATGCAAATATTTTATATCAGACATACCTTGACTATATATAGACTTTATGTAATTATAAATCCCTTCATCTTGTGTAAAGAAAGCTCCTCCTTCTCCTGTGGTAATTATTTTATTACCGTAAAAAGAACAAGATTAACATAATGATGAATCAGACATTCCGCTATAAGAGTCTTCATATTTGCCGAACATTCCTTCACAATTATCTTCCACATAAATTATGTCTGGACGAATTCTTTTCAAATTTTTGATATTTATTATATTTCCTAGATTATGTACAATTAGGACAGCACTGTTTTTATCAAGAGACTCTATATACTTTTTATTTGTGGAAATATTCCATGTATAATTATCCATCTTCATAACTTCCAGACAATTTATATTATATTCCATTATAACAGCATTCCAAGCGGCAACATAACAATTATTTGGAACATATATTTTCTTTATATTTGGATACTTAAACCTCAAGGCCAAAAACAAACAGTGAGTAGCACAAGTTCCGTTGGTCATCAAAATAGCGTATTTTGATTTCACTATTTCTTTTAATTTAGTGTTAGCCAATTCAACATATTTTCCATGATTCGAAATCCAACCTTCTTGAATAGCATCTAATGCTGAGTTTTTTTAGTTATTAATATTTGGATTGTAAATATTAATCATTTATATATATATATATATTATGCTAAAATATAATTCTGCGTATATTCTGTCTCATAATGGATTAGGTGACAATATAACCATGATCGGATCAATAAATTTTCTTTTACTACACTATACAACTATATATCTCTTATGTAAAGATAACTATGAACCAAATGTTAAATTATTAATTAATAACCCAAATGTAACCATTATTCCATTTAATCATAAAAGCGAGTTAAGTAGTTGTAAAAAAATTATAGATAATGTATATTCTAAAGATTCTACTGATATTTTCATATGCGGAATACACAAAAATTATTTAAAAAGAAAAATAAATAATCCTTCTATATTAAACTATAATAAAAATAATAAATATAGTATTAAATGGGAACATATAAATGAGTTTTATAAAGATATGAATTTAGATTTAAGTATATACTATGATTATTTTGATATTATTAGTACGGAAGAAAGTATAACACTATATGAAAACATTAAAGAGTTAAACATTATATTTTGCCATACACAATCGTCTTCGAAGACAATAATATTGCCTGAAAACATACAAATGTATATAAATGATAATAAATATATTATCATTTGCGCTAACGAAAACGTATATAATGAAAATCAAACATATTTTGAAATAGCAAATAAATTTGTCAATATACCAATACAAAATTATATTGATATTATCAAAAATGCTTGCGAAATATTTGTAATAGACTCATGTTTTAGTTGCATAGTTCATCCATTAAGTGTATTAAATAAACTTAATACCAAAAAAATAGAGTATTATCATAGGTAATATTGTTTTACACATTTGAACATTTACACATTTTTATATTTCAAACGCCGATTTTTACGGCGTAAAAAAATGTAAAATCAATTTTGATGGTCTTACTTTTTCTTCTTCTCTTTGGTTAGTGAAGAAGTGAAAGACGAAATATTACATAATTATTGTGGGGAAACGGTTTTTAGTGTATCTAGTCACGGTGGAAATTCTAGTTAACATAAATTCTTGTTTTTCATGTATAGTTCATCCGTTAAGTGTTGTAAATAAACTTAATACCAAAAAATAGAATATTATGTTAGAAAATAATTATAATTATTTTCTAATTATAATTACTTAGTATATATGAAAATAAATTTATTGACATTTGCGAATAGTGATTATATGACAACAGATAGAATTGCGGAACAAGCAAAGGAGTTTGGTATATTTCAAGAAATTTTTCAAACAAATGAAGAAAATATAAAAGAATTTATACAAAAACACCTAAATTTTATAAACACCTACAAAGCAGGATATGGTTACTGGATATGGAAACCTAAAATAATTTACGATACCTTACAAAAATTACAAGATAATGAAATCTTAATATATTGTGATGCTGGTATGTATATTAATAAAAATGGAAAAAAAAGATTTGATTTTTATATTGAAAAACTAAAAGAATATGATATGCTAACCTTTTCCGCAAGTGACAACTATGCAGCACAACAATTTGTTAAAAATGATGCTATTATGTCATTTTACCCTGAATTCAATAATGAATGGAATACTTCTTGTTATGCTGGATTAATGATTCTAAAAAAAAATGATACTACAGTCAATTTTATTAAAGACTGGTTACGATTATGTGAAAATTATAATTTTTTGGATAAAAACCCATCAATTAAGTATAAAGATCTTCCTCATTATGTTGGTAATGATTGTGACAACGGTTTGTTTAATTTATGTTTAGCAAAATATAAGATTCATTCTACAATAACTCCCGATGAAATAAATTTATATACTTCAGATAAAAAACAAATTGCTCATACAAACCAAAACCAAAAAGAAGTTGATTGGAGTTCTTTGGATCATATACCTTTTCAAGTGCGAAGAATGACACCTAAATTTGGTTATTGAATAATTATTTATTATTAAGAAATATATAAACAAAATAATATAAATTATATATATATACGTATGTCTTATAACTATTTTTTTAAGTATATAAAAAGTGATGTAGAAACAATATTTGAAATTGGAGCAAATGATGGCAAAGATTCTAACAAAATATATAATTTTTTTAAGCCAACAAATTATCATTTATTTGAACCTAAAATAGAAAGTATTAAGCAAATAAAAGAAAATACTGTGGGAAATAATATTGTAATTGTGAATAAAGCAGTTTACGATACGCAAAAGAAACTCGATTTTTATATATGTAAGTCTAATCCAGGTGCGTCATCAATATTAGGTAAAGTTAATAAAAGTTATATAGATAAATGTATTGCCGACGGGTGGCCTAACACTTCAACAGAAAGAGAATATTGGTATAACACATATACAGAAGACGTTGATTGGACTTTAACACAGGTCGATGCTATAAGACTTGATAACTATTGTAAAGATAACAACATAAAAAATATAGATTTAATATGCATGGATGTAGAAGGAGTAGGATTGAAGGTTTTGAAAAGTTTAGGTGATATGATATCTAATGTTAAATTTATTATATCTGAGTGTGATTTTACTCAGACAAGAAACAATAATGATACATTTTTGGATATTAATAATTATTTAACTAATAAAGGATTTATAGTTATAGAAAATAAATTCCAGGTAAAAGATATGTTATCTGATTGTCTATGGGAAAATACTAATTATTCTTTATAAAATCAATATTTATGTAAATAAACTAATTTTTATAGATGAATATCGGGAAAAATTATTATATAAAAGAAGATGTTTGTCTTTCAAATTTATAAAGTGGATTATTTGGGGTCATAATAACTTCATCTTTATCTAAAAAACAATTTACACCATATTTGTTAATATTTTTATTTTCACCTTTTAACAAATAGACTTTTTCATTATTAATTTCTAATAATTTACAACTTTCACATTTTATAAAATAGTTAAATAAATACATAATATTTTCACCTCTATAATCTGGATTACTATCATATAATTTGTCATTATTAATTGTTTGTAGTATTAAATCAAGTAATATTGGACTATTTTTTCTAGCAACCAGAAGGCCATTACCCGTATCATTTTTCCCTTTAGCAATCATAAAATCAATATTAGAATATTTTTCAAAACTTACAAGCATATGCAAATCTACATCAAGATAACAACCGCCAAAAATATATAATAAAGCATATCGTAAAACATCTGATTTATGACAATATCTAGGCATCATATCAATCGCGTCTAATAATTTATTTTTAAGTTTTTCATCATAAATTTCCTTTCTAATAATATCTTTACCTTCTTCAAAATCTAATAACCGATAATTATAATGTGGATTTAATTTTTTTATATTATTTGTTATAATCTCTGGTATTAACTTTTTATTATGATATATTTGGAAAATATTTTTTTCATTAGTATAATAATATCTAATTTCATTTAATAAACTATAATTTATAGGAAACTTTTTATATTCATATATAATGAGTTCAATTGCTCTATCCTGGAATAAAGATGGTTCAAGATAACCAGATAATCTTAATTTTAAGTTATTCATATTATCTTTATCCCGTATACATAATTCATTCCATATTTTAATAGCATCTGGTAAAATATGTATTCTGTTATCATAATTAAGTATTTCCTCTACAAGTTTTAATATCTTCTCCAAATTAAAATTTTTATATTTTACTATATCATAATAATAATTATATATACTATTAGATAATACACAAATAGCCATATCCATAAGACCGGGGTATTTTGAAATAGACCATATTTGAGATGTTCCTAATAATAAATTTATGGAACCATCCCTAAGAAACATACAATTATATAAAGATGTTCCAGAGCCACTTATATGAAATTTAACTTTACTCATAACTTTTAATTGTTCCTTAAAATTAGGGATATCCCTCCATTGTACAATACTACAATTATTATTCTTTTTCAAAAAATAATCTTTTAAATTAGACATAATACATTTATCATCCCGAGACAATCTATCACTATCAATTATTAATACATCTTCATTATTATATTCATTATAGTTTATATTATATTTATTGTACATTCTGTCTCTGAATTTTTCTAATGTAAAATTATTTTTACCCAAAATAGATGCGTTTATATTCATATTTGCACCTTGTAAACCTCCACTAGCGTTGCCTATAAAAATATTTTCAAATTTATAATTTTTACAAGAACCATTACCATGGTCCAATAATAATTTACCACCACAGAATACGTTAAAAACCTCTAACAACCAGTTCCTAGATGCGTTGGAAGGAAATGTCCACCCTTTAATAACAAATAATTTTAAAAACATATTGAAATTTTCATCAGGGTTAGAAAAAAAGTGTAAATAATTTAAAAATAAGGGATAAAGTGTATCGCATAATCCATGTGCTATATTCCAATCATAATAATGATATGCATAACCAGTAGGTTCTGTAATAGTTGTTATTTCGGTATTATTTAAAATACTATTTATTTCTTCTTTATTATTTACTTTAATAACCTGTATATTTAAATAATTATTAAAAATTACTAATATATTATCAATTTCTATATTTTCTTCGATAGTATAAAAATAAAATGATCCATTTATAAAATATAAATTTTTAAAATGATACCTGACTTGATTTTTATCTTTTGTATTATATGAATTTAAAATACTTGAAATATTATCTACCATTAATTAGTATAAATATAATATATTTAAACTAATTATTATATATAAAAGTATATGGATACTATAATATCTTTACCTGTATCTCTCGGTGAAGCAATCGACAAATTAACTATCATTATTTAAATTTTGATAAACTATATTAAAATCAATATCTTCTTTATCTTCATTTGAAACAGCACAATTAAATACATTTTTTCTATGCATTTTTAAGTTTGGTATTAAATTTGGATTTGCCTCAAAACAATATGTATCCCATTTATTTAATTCAAAATAATAACTATTTGAAATAATTATAGGATCATATGCACCTATATCAAGAAAAACGCCTTTATAATTTTTTGGAAAATATGAATAAATTATTTCATATAAAAAATACAGGTATTTCAAGCACTATTGATTTTTTTATATCTGCTCAAAAACCATTTTCTGTATCTAAAACACCAAATTTTCAACATGTGTATATAGAAAGTATGGATTTAAAAAAATATAATTTAAATGAGATGATAAATTCCAAAAAAATAAAAGATCATATTATTGAATTATATGAAAAAAATTTAAATAAAAATTTAATTATAAAGTTTGATCAAATTTTAAAAATTAATAGTTCTACCTAAGTTTTTGGTCCAAACAGGATGAATATACCAATATTCAAACGAAATGTATATACATTTCGTTTGAATATTGGTATATACATCTGTATAAATTATTATAATAAATGTTTAAATGAATTATTATTCCCATAAGGTGGAAATTCAGCAACAACCACATCCATGAATCTTATATTTATTAAATCCGGGTAATTTGATTTTGGGTAAGTCATTCTTTCAATTAAATTTTTCATTTTTGTCGGTTCATCTATACATAATTTTTTCCACGCTATTACATATCTTGGAACAATAGTGTGTTTTTCTGTATTTAATATTTTTATATTTTTCTCTACTATTTCAGTCATCTGATCGTATTTTATTGATCCATGTTTATATATATTATAGAAATCTACAAAAATTGTATTTGGTAAAAGGCAGATATTTACTTCTAATAATCCAGGCATAATACATGCATCTTTTCCAAATCTATGTAATGGATTAATTTCATTCACACCTAAATTAATATGTGTTTTCCCTTCCCTTAAAAAAGGGAAATTTAACATACTTGAACCCGCACCAGATATATGTATATCTGTAGAAGACATTATTTCTAACTGTTCTTTAAATGTTTTAACATCATACCAAGAAATAATTTTACAACTTCTATCACTAAAACAATTTATATAATTATTCAATCTATTTATGCTTTTCATCTCTGATTTAATATATCTAGAACTTTTAATAATAGTGAAATTTATTTTATTTTCTTTTTTTTGCAATATATTGTAAACTTCAAACATTCTATCACGCATTTTGTCCAACGCACTAATTTCTTTACCTGGCATTATACCATTTACATTTACACCAGAAATCCCTGCTTTTTCACTACCACCTATCAGTATACTAAATTTATAATTCACATTTTTTTTCTTTATAATTATATCTCCCTTTGAAAATTTTCTAAATATATCTATTGAATATTCTCTTGACGCATGTCCAGGAAAAACCCATCCAATTACTTTAATAATATCTATAAAAATATTATATTTTGTTTCTTGAGAATAAAACTGTAATAATGCCAAATAAATTGGATATAGTGAATCAAATAAAGCGTGTGCTATATTATGATCCCAGTAATGTGTCAAACAGCATGTTACCTCATCAATATTATTAAAATCATAATTATTTATATAATCATTTAATTCACTTATATTTGAAAATTCTTTAATAATTGGTAATAATGTAAATCTATCCTTATATGTATTGTCTAAAGCCCCACCCATAGTATATATTTTTTTTAAAACAATATCTTTTTTGTGTTGTTAAAAATACATATTCATTATTTATAAAATATAAATTTTCATATTTAACATAATCAACGTTATCCTTATTTGTATTTATTACAGAACTTTCCATTATATTATAATTATAATATAATTATAATATAATTATATTATACGTATTATACGTATTATATATTATCTCTACCTGTTTCATTTGGCGAAACAATTGGAAAATAAGTATGCTATTATTGGTACTATACACTTTAAGAAGGCTTCTTATTTCAAAGAAGGTTTAAATACTATATATAAAATGAATTGCAGAACAAATAACGAATTTTATATTGATAACATGATAGAACCGTTAGTAAATATGGGATATAATATAAAAATATTCAATGTTACAAATTATTTATGCTGGGGGACACCCAATGATTATAAAATATATAACTATTGGCTAGAGTATTTTACAAATAAAAAATGATTGTTTACGGATTACTATAATGTCAACAGAATTATTGCAGTTCTTAAAACAACATGAATCTACTGGTACTAAAGATGCAAATGGTAAATCTATATTTACACATTCCTCTATAATAAAACAATGCGCATATAATATACCTGATGACAAGAGAAAAGAATTACATAACTTAATTGCCACTTCAATATGTGATAAGAAAAAGATGTTTCTTATGGAAAAACCTTTTTATGTTTCATGTATCAAGGTTGAGATTGACTTAAGATATAGTATGAATTATAGCAATAGACAACACAATGATAACCATATTAAGGAATTATTAAAGCTCTATGCAACAGCTATTTCATCGTGTCTTGATTTACCTAAAGATTATCCTATTGATGCATATGTATTACAACGAAACAAACCGTATCCTAATAAGGGTAGTATGAAAGATGGAATACATATATTATATCCAAATATATGCTGCCATGTAAATATTCAACAGACAATACGTACAAAAGTACTCAACCATATAGATATGTTCCTAAGAAATCCTACCATAGGTATACTAAACACTAAAAACAAGGATAATGATGTTATAGATCAATATAGCATCGATCGTAATTGCTGGTTAACATATGGTTCAATGAAACCAGGTTACACTCCATATTTACTATATAAAGTATTGCGTTTACATGTAAATAATGATTTTATTGAAATAGATACTCCTTCAGAAGGACATAAGGATATAGAAGATTTATTAAACCTTCTGTCAGTGCGCCGTGTTTTTAAAGAAATTACATTCAATGCAATCAATGTAATTTAATGATACCTATAGGTATCATTAAAATTACTTTGAATATTTTTTAAAATTAAATGCAACGGTAGATTAACTTGAAATAATACTCAGTATTATTATAGCTATCACTGGTTGTAATAATGTATAATACATAAAAATGAATATTATATATACTCATATATAATGTCTATTGAGTTGTCTAAGTTCTTAAGACAATATGAATCTACTGGTACGAAAGATGAGGAGGGAAAAGCTATATTTACTCATACTTCTCTAAATCCTAGAGCATCATATAACATTCCAATGGATAATAGAATGGAACTACATAAATTAATTGCTATAGCCCTCTGTAATAAAAAACAGGTTTTCCTTACTGAAAAACCTCTACAGGAATCATGTATCAAGATTGATATTGACTTAAAATATGCTATGAATTATAGCAATAGACAACACAATGATAATCATATTAAGGAATTATTAAAACTCTATGCAACAGCCATATCATCATATATTGATATGCCTGAAGATCATCCAATTGATGCATATGTGTTTCAACGGAATAATCCATATCCTGCTAAAGGAAATATGAAAGATGGTATACATATATTATATCCTAATATTTGTTGTCATGTTGATATACAACATGCAATACGTTCAGAAGTTCTTAAAAAAATAGATCTTTTTTTAAAAAATCCTAATATTGGTATTCTAGATATTAAAAACAGCAATGATGATGTTGTAGACCTAGCAGTTATTAGTCGCAACAATTGGTTAATGTATGGGTCTAGAAAACCTGGCAACAAACCATATACTTTATATAAAGTATTACGGTTAAAAAAAACAAAGGAGATAGAGAATGAGAATGAAAAAGAAAATAAATCGTGTAGCTTCAGTGATTTTGAGGAATTAGCTATTCTTTCCAAAGGTGTTGATAATGTAGAAACTTTAATTAACCTCCTATCAGTTCATCGTGTACCTAAAGAATATACATTTGAAGTTAGAGAAGAAGTTAGTGATATAGTAGACGCCATATCAACTAAAAAAATAAAAAAGGAAGTCCGTACTGGTTATCGTTCAAATACAATTAAAAAACAGACTCTTATGAGAGTAAGCGCAGATGAACAAAAAGCACAAATAGAAGAAGCCACAAAATTGGTAGACTTATTAGCAGGATGGAGAACAGATGATTACGATTCATGGATCGATGTTGGTATATGTTTACATAATATAAGTCCAAGTTTAATAGATGTATGGATTAAATTCAGTAAAAGATCAGATAGCTGGCAACCTATAGATGAAAAAAGATGGTATGGGTTCTCAGAGTCCATTTCAGGACTTAATATTGGTTCTCTTCATAGATGGGCAAGATTAGATGATCCTAAAAACTATAATGAAGCAAGAAGCGGATTCTTAGAAAATTTAATGATGTGTAGTGTTAGTGGAGTAACTCAAGACGTTGCACAAGTTATCCATAAAATGTTTCAACATCAATATATTTGTTTAGATGCAAAAGGACGAAAATGGGCTGAATTTGTCAATCATTCATGGAAAATAACAGAGGATGGAATGTCATTAAAGAAAAAGCTTGGTAAGGATGTCTTGCATGAATATTTATTCTTAGTAAATAGATACAATACAATGGCAATGGAAAGCGTTGATGAAAACAAGGATCATTATCTTCATCGCAGTAAATCTTTAGCTGATGTTAGCTATAAATTACGCGATATTACTTTTAAAGAAAAGGTTATGAAAGAATGTGTTATTTTATTCTATGACCCTAAATTCGAAGACACCTTGGATGAAAATCCCTTCCTTGTTGGATTAGAAAATGGTGTATATGATTTAAAAGAATGCGCATTCCGTGACGGACGACCAGAGGACCGTGTTAGCATGTCTACACTAAATGATTTTCCAGAATACGAAAAGTGTGATATTAGTGTTGAAGAGGAAACCTCTTCAATAAGAGAAGCCCAAGAAATAATGGATTTTATGAAACAAATTATGCCTAAAGATGCATCACGGAGATATTTTTGGAAATTTTTGGCATCATGTTTACAAGGATACAATACAGATGAAAAATTTCATGTATTAACAGGTACAGGTGGTAATGGTAAATCTAAAGTTATAGAATTGTTAGAGATGGCATATGGACAGTATTGTTTCAAACTTCCTATCACCTTTATAACAAGCAAACGATCACAGACAGGACAAGCAACACCTGAATTAATGATGGGAAAGAAAGCACGTTTTGGAAGCATGCAGGAACCAGATGAAGGATCTAAAATAAATACTGGTCTTATGAAAGAATTGTCTGGTAATGATAAAATGTTCTTACGTGGATTATATTCTGGTGGCGAACAATTTAAACCACAATTCAGTTTAGCTCTATTATGTAATAATAAACCCAAAATGACAGGAAGTGATGATGATGGTACTTGGCGTCGTATGGTTGTTCTCGAATTTATTGCTAAATTTGTTGAAGGAAAACCTAATGGTCCTTATGAATTTAGTCGTAACACAGATTTACCACATAATTTCCCTTACTGGTCTCCATGGTTTTTTGTATTATTAACACATTGGTATAAAATATATAAATCAGAAGGCCTTCTTGCACCAAAAGAAATATCTGATGCAACAAAAGAGTACAGAAAGGACAGTGATTCTTACGCTATGTTCATTGATGATTTCTTCATTAAAGATGCTAATGGAAACATCAAATTAGAAGAAGCTTATAGCTATTTCGAAACCTGGTTTAAAAGCGAATATAGCGATGATGTACCAAAACGCCGTTGTTTTAAAACCTATATTGAACGAGCTCTTAATCAATCATATGGTAGTGGTAATAAATCAGGTTGGACAGGATGGTCAGTTCAACATCCAACCAGATCTAATAATGATAAAGACGATGATGATATTCCAGAGTTTGATAATATCACAAATGATAATAAAGTAAGTGTAAATGTCAAACCACGTCAGAACTAAGTATATATTTTAATTACAAAGTATAATACTTTGTAATTAAAATATTAACAAGAATAAATTTAAACCGTATTTAACCGTATTTTATAGGATTACTTTATTAATCTAATAATTCATTTACATTTGGATCGTACTCAATTACTGCGTCATCATAAGCTGTCATTTCGACACAATCGTTATTTTGTTCTAATTTTATTCTCTTCATTTCTTTATTGAATAATTCAATATTATCGTATATTTTACATCCAGACGGCAATAAACTAAATGAATATACTTTTAATTGAAAAACATTGGGTTTAAATTGCGCTTTATCTGCAAAAACATTAATCTCTGATAATTCTAACACTAACGCACAACAAAATTTACCTGATAAATATTCATCGTATTTATCAGTGTCGATTCTTTGATTATCACGATCAAATACCTTACTATTTTTATTGATATAGAGTTTAATATATTCTTCCCCATCATCGTTTTTAATCATACTACGATATATAGATTCTTTTCCAATTGTGTCTTGTTCATCCATATTTAAAAATTTTGTATGTTTCTGAAGTTCATTTTGAATATATTCTTCTAAATCATATATTTGTTTATGAAATGATGCAGTAAAATTTAAGTTTATATTATTACCTTCGCATATACCTATATTACATTGAAGAATTGGTGTTTTTATATATAATTTACGTCTCTTACGTTTAATAAGTTTAATAGGTTTAATAATGTCTATAGGTTTAATAGTGTCTATAGGTTTAATAATGTCTATAGCTTCTATAGCTTTAATAGGTTCTCCTAGCATCTGATAAATACTGATACCTCCAGTATCATTATTATTAATTAAACGAATATCATTTTGGGATATTTGTTCTAATGTCATAATTTTAGTCATTATTATGTTTAATTATCTATCAGTTTCTTTATTGAGATCCTGCTATACCTTTAATAACATGATTATCAATATCATTTATGCCTATTTGTTTAATACATCTAACTGACCCATTCTTAACATTCCTTTGTATCATATGTTTAAAATCATATTCCATCGTTTGTCCACATATAACCCATTCAAACTTATTGTTAATATCCTTACTAAATTTTTCTAATTGTTCATGTACTTCCTCATTAAATAACCACCATCCGTTATTTCTTCCCTGATACAACCATAATTGATCAAATATTGCAATTAGTCTATTAATAGCAATTTTTATGTCATGTTCTTTTATTTTTTTAGGTGTTTGTTCTAGTTTAACCATATAATATTTTGAACTTTTAGTCATACAATACGGACATTCCACTTCAGTCTTTAAGACTGACCTTAAATTATTACTTTGTGGAGACCTGGACAAAGTAGTCCCTTTAATACATAACATACAGGCCTCATGTTCATCATTACCACATCCAGTTGGATATAAAAATGATAAAGTTTGACACAAATAACATATTTCCATTTACTTATACTATATTACTTCGTTTAGATTGTAGTTCAGTATAATACTTCTTAACTGTTTGATTACACTTAATCTTACTATAATTAAGATTAACTATAAATAATCCTTCTATACTTTTAGCTCTACTTAAGGTTACATATACCTGTGCTTCGTCAAATACTTCAGCTAAATCAGTGATTACGTTAGATAATGTAGCGCCTTGACATTTATGTATAGTCAATGCCCATGCTAGAATAAGAGGAAGTTGTTTTCGTGTAAAAATATTATCGCCTGATTCTGTCTCAAATATCTCCTCCTGTATAGTTACCTGTTCTCCGTTATCAAACAATACAATAGGTAACCCACTACCATCTATATCAATAACAACCCCACGCGACCCATTTACTAATTGCTTTTCCATATCCTTATTTTTAATTAACATCACTTGCGCTCCAATACATAATATAACTGTAGATGGGGCATTGGTACAAGCATCTAAAATTTTTGTATGTTTTGGCAACATGTTAACATGTTGCCTGGACTTTTTGGCAATAGCTGTATCGTATGAAATATATGTTTTTGGACTATTTCCTAGATCTATGAGTTTATTTAATTCTGATGTGTTATCACGATCAACATCCCTTTTTTTTGGATATAATCTAGTAGCTTTGATTATATTTTCAGTCTTATCATCCATTATTACAGTAACTTCCGCTTCTGATTCATCAGAAATTAATCGTGTATTAAGTAATGTACGATCAGCTTGTGTGTATCCGCCTAAACGTATACGTCCTAGTAATTTCTGGAAAATTGGATCTGTTTGGCGTACTATCGTATCTAAATAATATGTATTATTATTTAAATATTTTTGCCATGTTGCTGACTCAAATGCAAACTTTAATCTTGTATTACGGTCTACTATTGGCTTAAGTTGGGCAAAATCCCCACATAGTATCAATTGTATTCCACCAAATAAACTATCATTGTCTTTACGTATTATTTGCCCTAATAAATGTAATTTATTAAACAATGCTGCATCCATCATTGATATTTCATCTATTACTAATACACTTGTTTCATACCATTTTTTTATATTTGGTTTTCTATATCTCTGCATACTTGAGTATATCTCTTTAGAACTACCTTTACCTAGACCAATTCCAGCCCAACCATGTAATGTAACCCCACCTATTAAACTTGCTGCAGCCCCTGTTAATGCAGTAATAGATACATTAATCATATTATCATGACAATGCTCCTTTATTTTTTTTACTAAATAACTTTTTCCACAACCAGCTGGACCAGTTACTACTATAGAATGACCTTGAATAAAAGCGTCAAAACATTTTTGTTGCTCTGTATTTAATGACATGTAATACATATAATATTACATTCAATTTGTTATTAATTTAAATGTTAGTGTGCACTTTAATCCTACTTTTTCAAAGCTTAGACATTGTTGTTTATTTGCTGAATCCAATGAACATAAAGGTTTATCCATTATGGCCGTATCAATATTAGGTACACCAATTACTTCTACATTATCAACTGTAATAAAATCGTCATTACGATGACACACATTTATTTTATCATTAACGTGAAGATGATGTGGAGTTTTACTTATAGCTTTAATGTGATTACGTGACTGTCTCAACTCTTTAATACTTATTTTACCCATTGCTATCGGTTGTTGATCATATTTAAGAAATGATATGGTTAATTGTGTCAATCGTTTAGGAATCTTAAATTCCTTAGAACAATTATGTGTCTTATAATAAATAAAATTATTAACCTGTTTATCCTGCACTAATTTACCAAATACAGATAAATCACGCTCTCCAGTTATACAATAATTCCCCTCAATTTCATCAATTACCATATAGATGTATGGTTCGCTTTCAAGAGCCGATGCACATCCCATTATACATGACTCTAATTCAATACCATATACATTATGTTTGCTAGGAAAACTAACAATATATTTTGTATTTCCGTCCATCTCACACAAATTACTACGAAAATCAATTGGTAAAAAGACTACATTACTACCTTTATACTTAGACCTACTATTATCATTAGTAATATCAATATCTTTACCCATATATTTACGAGATTTCCTTACTTTTTTTGATTTAGTATGTGGTTTATTTAATTCACCATCTTCATCAGATGTATGATGATTTGTCTCATCTGACGAAGATTTATTATCTTCTGATTCACTTAATCCCTCACTTTCCGTGTCAGATTTACGTCTTCTTTTATCGTCTTCCAATCTATCGTCTTTTCCGTCTAATTCAGGACGCCGATCATATAGCTGATTATTTTGTTTTTGTATCTCATTGTAAATTTGAGCATACACCACAGGATTTTGACGCGAAAACTGTAGTTGTGCCATTGGATTCATTTCTTGAATTTTAGCAACTAACGCTGGATGTGCATTAGCCATACCCCTTCCCAATGGCACTGTTGGAATAGGTAATTGTCCTGATTGTTGTTGATATTGTCCCGATTGTTGATATTGTCCCGGTTGTTGATATTGGCCTGGTGGTTGATATTGTCCCGAGTGTTGATATTGGCCTGGTGATTGATATTGGCCTGGTGATTGATATTGTCCTTGTTGGTGATTATATGGTTGTCGATATTGAGGAGGTTGTTGACGTTGTTGACGTTGTTGAGGCTGCTGAGGCTGCTGAGGCTGTTGAGGCTGTTGAGGCTGTAGTGGACCTCTATTACCAAATCCTCCACCCAAACTCTGGCGTTCATTAATGCGTTGTTGTAATAATAAATCTGAATCAGAACCCTGGTCTCTTGTATCGATTTGTTGAAAAGGTAATGCATTTCCTCCATTCATTTGTTGGTCATTAGAATATTGTTGAATTAGACTCATTAATAATATAATTATATTGAATTCTATAATTCAACGAATGTTTAAATTCTTTTACCTGACCTATTTATGGATATGTACATAAAAATTATGTACAATATAATTAACTAATTTATACAATATCACTCAAAATTATTAGATATTGGCTTCATTACATATGTCTCATGAATTATTCAAATATTTATATTAAGTATTAGTTGAACCACATTTAATAAATTGAAGTATATTATATACTATATAATATATGCAAGTTTGTTACGTTATAATTGGATATAATATCCAATCCCCACAAGGGAGCACAGGTCCATTGGATACAAATAACATATTTACAAAATATGTTGATGTATCCATTCCAGGTAATGTTGAAATATTCGGCGTTACATATGATATACATACAGCAAGAGAGATAGTAAAAAATAAAAAACAACAGTTGAATACAAAATATATTATGATTTACAATGCAGATTTAATACCAAAAAAAACTACAGATATTTCATATCCTCATTCTATTCCAAAATGGATGCAATAATAGAATTTCATTGTCTATTTTCTTCAATAACCTTTAAAGAAGATAAAACATTTATGTGTTAAAATTGAATTATTATAATAATTCAATGCTAAACTTAAGTAATACATTTCAATGTATGTTTAATTCTCATATTAAAGAAATAGTGAATATTAAATTAGATACCAACGAGTTAAAAGAATCGGATTTAATCGACACTGTTTCTAAAATGTCGACTGAGTCCATTTTATCTGATAAAGATATCAGTAAAGATTTTATAAAATCACTTGAAGCGAATCATGCTCAAACTAAATTACATTGCCAATTAATTCAAAAATATAATGAAGCCGTTAATAAAATAGGTAAATATTATATATTTGACTATTTAATCGAATATGCTGTTATATTAGTAGCAAAGGGTGTCATTTCATATGACACCCTTATAAGTTTCAATACATTACTCTCTGATAATTTTAGATCTAAAATTATATTTACACAACAAATAAAATTATATCCTAGCCTTATAAAAATATTTCAATCATTACCAATAAATGAAATTACATAATTATCCAAAACTTCATACCCGTGTATTTTGGATTTAATAGATGACGCACTAATTACTTCATCTTTTAGTTCATTTAATGATTCATACATATGATAAAACCTAATGTATTCTTTACGATCAGTCTTATTTAACCACTTTACATTATAATCAGATTGTTCATTTATCAATTCAAATCTACTTTCCCTCTTTGGATTTAATGCAGCCGATTTGGCCCATACTTGAATAACTATTGTTCCTCCAGGTTTAGTTACCCTTACTAATTCCTTTATAGCATTAACACGTAATTCTCTTGTACGTATATGATGAATTACTGCAATACACATAGTATCAGTAAAATATGAATCGTGAAACGGAATAGATGTAATATTACCATATTTAGCATTATATCCTTTTTGTTTACATATATCAATAAACTCTTGACAATTATCAATTCCAATATACTCGCAATCATGACGTAGATTCATATTTTTCCCACTGCCACATCCTGCATCAAGAATTAAACCACCTGGGGATAATCCTTTGGTAAATTCATTAACAGAGCTCCATACCTTTGTTGCAGAGCGCGTATCTGCAAAATGTGAAGAAATTATACTATATACAGACATTAAATTAAATTAGAATTCAATTCAATTTAATTTAACGTTTTTTTTGTTTATATTATTTATATGGTTTATAATATATTTTAAACCATACGCTCGACATAATCTTTTATTATTATTTTCTTTAATATTTTCTGATAAATCATAATCTGAGTATGGTTTACAATTGTTATAAATATCTAAAATTACAATATTGTGACCATATATCCCACCACGACGTAAATAAAATGGAAATTTATCAATATTCTTAGCAATTAGTTCAGTTATTCCTATATGATTATAATATGCCGGTGTCCATCTACTACCTAAATATTTATGGGGCAAAGTAATTATAGGGGTCCCTATCTCAAATGCTTCACGTGTAGTTGTATCTCCTCCAAAGAAAAAACTAGATTAAAAAGTATTGAAGATCAAATAGATTACATAATAATTAGATATAATTCATATTAAATCCGATGATATTACTTCTAATAATATTAATAGTAAAAGGGTGGGATGGGAAAGGATGTAATTTACAAAAATACAACTGTTTTATTCTAGATTATTATAGAATATGATAACTATTTATGAACCAAGGATAAATATAAAGAAGGATGGATTTCCAATTTTGGGAAACTTGTAGAATTAAAACACTCTATTTTGGTGTCCAACGAGAACGTATGCAACACATTTGTTTATTATTATAGAATATAATATATACATTTAAATATATGATAAATATTTATGAACCATCCATCGATAAATATAAAGAATCCGCGATAAATGCTATTAAAGAAGGATGGATTTCCAATCATGGGAAACTAGTAGAATTAGCAAATGAAAAACTGAAAAGCTTTATAAATTCAAAACACTCTATTTTGATGTCAAACGGAACGTGTGCAACACATTGTTTATTTTTAGCATTAAAATTTAAATATCCTAATATAAATAAAATTTATGTTCCAAATAATTGTTATATTGCTGCTTGGAATGCTGTACTAATGGAATATAACATTAAGCAAATAGAATTGATGAAAATGGATATTAATACATGGAATATTGCTACTGACGAAGAGTATATAAAAACATTAAATGAAAACGCAGCTGTCTTAATAGTTCATAATTTAGGAAATGTTATAAATGTTCCGCGATTGAAACGAATAAGACCAGATTTAATTTTTGTAGAAGATAATTGTGAAGGTATGTTTGGAAAATATGAAGATATGTTTTCTGGAATGAGCGAATCTTCATTATGTTCATCATGTTCATTTTATGGAAATAAAATAATTACAACTGGAGAAGGAGGTGCTTTTTTTACACAAGACAAATCAGTTTATAACTATATGAAATCAGTGTATAGCCAAGGTATGTCCGAAACCAAATATTTACATAATGTTTATGCTTATAATTATAGAATGACTAATATTGAAGCTGGATTTTTATATGACCAATTAAATGACGTTGAAAATATTTTAGAAAATAAATACAAAATATTTCAAACTTATGATAATTTATTAGAAGGATTGGTAAAATTAGGAAAAATAAAATTAATAAAAAAAGAAGAAAATACAAAACACTCTCCATGGATATATGCTTTGCGAATTCTAGATAATACTAAAACAATTGAAGAAACTAGTGAATTTTTCAAAAGTAATAATATTGATATCAGACCATTTTTTTATCCAATAAATGCTCATGAACATCTAAAAATGGTGGAAAATGATGACGAAACTAGTTATGTTTTGAATAAAGAGATTATCATGATTCCATCATCACCGAATATTACATATGAAGAACAGAAACTGGTTGTTGATGTTATATACAAATTTATATAGTATTAATGTGGAATTATTGTATATAGTATTAAAGTGGAATTATTATATAGTATTATGGAAAATAAATATAAAGAGCATATAAAATTATTTATACCGGGGTATTTACAAGGTATAACACGGGTTTGTATCAGTTATCCATTTGATTATATTAGGATAAAATTACAAAGCAATCAAGAAAAAAATACAATTGATGCCATACAAAAACATTATAAAGGTTCACTTAGAGGATTATTCATTCCACTCATTGCAGTTCCAATTGATAGGGCTATTACTTTTGCCATGTATGAAAATTTAAAAAATGAGTATAAATCTCCTTTTTTGGCATCTATAATACCAAGCATAATTTCGAATATATATATGATACCTATCAATTCTATTAACTCAAACTATATTTATAATACAAACCTAAACTTTAAAAAAACTATTTTACATAATTTAAATAAAAACATATATAATGGATTTAACATTGAAATATTGAGAAATACTCTAAGTAGCTTTTTATTTTTATACTCTTATAATTTCTATTCAAAATATTTTGATAGTAGTTTTTGTAATGGAACATTAGCTTCATTAACAATGTGGTCGGTGACATATCCGTTAGATACTATAAAAACCAATAAATTTATATTTAAAAACAAAAGTTATGGTCAAATACTTAGAACCTTTAATATTACTATGTTATATAAAGGTATAAGTTTAGTTTATTTAAGAGCATTACCATCGGCTGGAGGTGGAATGTATATTTATGAGAAAGTTAAAAATATTATAAAATAATATAATTAACATAATATAATGAATAAGATTATTGGAATATTTGGTAGAGGTGGATTTGCTAGAGAAATTAAATATCACATATTAAAAAAAAAAAGATTGAAGTACACCTTTTATCAGATATCATAGACAAATCTGATAAAGATATAATAAATATAGAACATATTAATAAACAAAAATATGATATTTTGTTGGCACAGGGTGATCCATTTTTAAGAAATAAAATATATAATCAATTTCAGGATTTAAACTATATATATTATATTCATGACTATCATAATATATTAGATAGAAATAGTGTTATTATAGGTAATGGGTCTATAATATGTACTGGTAGTATATTGACAACTAATATTACACTTGGATTATGTAATCATATAAATTTAAATTCTACAATTGGACATGATACTACTTTAGGCAATTTTGTTACTTGTAGTCCAGGAGTAAATATTTCAGGGAATTGCAAAATTGGTAACAATATTTTAATTGGAACAAATAGTGCTATAAAAGAATACATATCTATATGCGATAACGTAATTATAGGCATGAATAGTAATGTTATTAAAGATATTGTGGAACCAGGAGTTTATGTTGGAAATCCACTACGAAAATTAGAACATTTGTAAGTTTTGTTCCGTAATATTCATTATTTTATATATTTCATTTATTGTATAGCAATTGTTCTGAAAGTTACATTCTTGTTTAATTATTAATTCATTTAATTCTATATTATATTTTATTGTATTATCATAATCAAATATATTTCTTATTTTATCTATTTTTTTTTCAGATATGATTATTATTTCATCATAAATGTAAGAAAAGTATTTAATTGGTTCTAAAAATAAATGGAAATATTCTTCATTACAATTTAAATGAATGACTAATGTATTTATTTTGTAACTTTTTTGTTCTTTTAATGTGGAGTTTGATATCAAGTTTATTTTATGTTTAATACGAAACCTAATATCATTACTCTCAATACATTCTCTACATAATTTCATATAATCTTCATCACTTGTAGTGCCATCTCGTAATACATCCATTTGATTCCAAATAAGTAAGTTTATTTTTTTCATAGAACAATATAGTTCATCAAATTTTACAATGAAATCTTTTAAATTTTCATATAAAATATCATATTCTTTTTGGACCTCTATTTTGCGATGGTCAGTTATCTTATCACATTTTATATCCAAAATGGTTAGTTTATCAATTGCTTCACCAAATTAAACAGGTAGAGATAATATATTTTCGTTCATTTATATATAATAATATAATTATATATAATTATTAATAATTATTATATATAAATGAACGAAAATAACGTAAAGCCTTGGATACATCCAGATGTTGTAACTATGTTAGAAGAAAAAATAAATGTTAATACAAAAATATTAGAGTTTGGGTCAGGAAATAGTAATGTTTTCTTTTCCAAATATACAGATAATCTTTATTCAGTTGAACACAGTGATAAATGGTATAATAAAATTGAATAATAAAGTAAAATATATATTATCAAAAGTAGATTATATATCACAGCCAAGTAAAGATGAAACTTTTTACAATTGTAATACAATTGAAGAATTATTTAACACAAATATACCAGATGAATATTTTGATATCATAATAGTTGATGGAATACACCGAGTTAATTGTGCGTATGCTTCATTAAATAAATTAAAAAAAGGAGGAATATTAATATTAGACGATTCAAACCGAATAGAAAATCCTGCGAGTGATGGTTCTTATATGCCTATAAAAATATTAATGGATGGATGTGAAGAATATAAATTTAGGTCATCAAATAGAAACACCGATTATTGGATTAAATCATTTTAATTATTTTTCCAAACTTTTACACATAGTATCTACATCAATGTAGTCAGGATAACCGCCATTATATGGAATAGTATACATATTAGTATCAGCAGGGTGGTAAAGAATTATATGTTTTTCTTTTTTATATATTGCTTTTAAATAAGCTTCCAGCCATGGTTTCCACCATAAACTTTTGTATATTTTATTAAACTTGAAATCACATCTTTTAAATCCTACAAATGCAAAATGATATAAGTATCGTTTTGTGTATTTAATGGTTTTTCCATAGGTTTCAAAGTTACAATGTCCGTATAAAAACCCTTTTTTATGTTTAGTTATGCGAGGTTTGATATAAAAATCATTTTTATTATAAATATTATATTGATTATAAGCAAATATCTTATGTGGCAAATCGATGCTTACTAGTTGTGTGTCATTTAGATAAATATTTTCCACTTCGTTTATTAAATCTTTTTCAAAAAACTCGTCTAAATCAGTAGCCCAAACTATATCAATATTATCATATACGTATTTAGATGCGGCTGCAAACATTTTTTGTTTTTCTATTATACTTACTCCACAGTATTTTATTACATATGAAGGGTTAAAATCTTTAATTAATGTTATTTTATTGTGTCTATGTCATTAAAGTTTTCAATATATTCTATTGTACCATCATTTAAATTACATTTGTCAAAAATATCGTAATCTACAAATATTAATTGTTTGAAATGATTATATAGAAATGGCAATTTATACTTTAAAAATGGCAATTCATTACACATAATTGAAATATGACAATGATTCATATTATTATATAATAATATGAATCATTGTCATATTATATATAATATTACATATAATAATATTACACATAATATTACACATAATATTACACATTTGAACATTTAAAACTCCGAGTTAATTACGATTATAAATTAAAATATAATTCCTTTGTACTATTGTATTTTTCCAAGGTTTCATAACTTTATAATATTCTCCTAATTCATCAAAACATACCATGTTTGTCTTTTTCAAAGGTAGTAACGTTTTATATATATCCTGTAATGCCTGATCTGCAGACGGGAATCCATAAATATATTTAATATTATTAGACAACAACATTAAAGATGGAATAAAACTTCCAACGCTAAATATAATATTCGTAGTTCCTAATATTATTCTAATATCGTTTTCCAAAGTATTTTTCTCATAAACGGCATTTTTATATAATTTCAGTAATTCATTTACAACTGGATTTTTACGGTCTTCACATATAATATAAATATTTTCATATTTACACTTATCAATTTCTTTAATATAGTAGAATAAGTTGTTTTGGTGCACTTTTCAACAAAGACTATAACATTATAATAAATAATAAAATTATTAATAAATAATCAAAATGATAATAAATAATCAAATTACGGCTCTTTAATTTTACACCAGGTGACCCTACTTGTTCCCGTATATCCACAATATCCGCTACCACAATCACAACCTTCTGGGCAATCCACTATAGTTTTTGTAATAAATAACATTTTATCATTATTTATTGCATTATAATGACGAAGAACACTATATGTCTCACCAAAGAGACATATAGTTCTTTTAATATTTCTTACGGTTTCCCCAAAATCTTCTCCTGGATCAGAACAGTACCCATCATGTGCTACATCTCGTTTATCTACCAATAGATCCATTACTACATTGTCTATGTCAAGAAGTGGTATTTCTGGTATTTTATCAATTTGATTTTTTGCCCATTTGTAAAAAGTATCATTAAGGCTTTTAAGCTTAACTGTGTTCATTATACTAAAAATAGAGCGTTCATTTTTATTTTGTAGTTTAAATTATCTGGTGGGTTTTTTCTTAGGTGCTTTTGGTGCACTTTCTAACATTTTTCTACCTGCAACATTATACCAATACATAGACGCATCATACATTGTTTCATTATAATACTCTTCCTTTGGTCCATATTGTATTATACTGTCTACATCAAGTAGACCTCTATGATATTTTTTATATAGTTTTCTAGATGGTATATCCTTATATTGGTTTGCTATAGAATTGCGACACTTTAAACAGAAGTCTGACATATCAGTATAATATTTCAGTTTCCCTGATGTTGCACGGTCTCGATTTTTAATATAACTATAACATTTAGAACAATTAGTTTTTACATCTGGATTCCTTGTAACAAATTGAACAGGAGCACTAGGCATTTGTGCTCCTAGTACCGCATCCAAGTATTCTGCTTGTGCTGCTTTATCCTTTGGAAACATTTCAATTGCTTCTTTTTGTGCCTGCATCATTATATCATCTAAACTCAATTCATCTTGTAAATGTGCTTTCGATTTAGATTTTGGTTTAATTGGTTTAGATACTGGTTTAACTGGTTTAGATTTTGGTTTAGATTTTGGTTTAACTGGTTTAACTGGTTTAACTGGTTTAACTGGTTTAACTGGTTTAACTGGTTTAACTGGTTTAGATTTTGGGTATGTTAAATCCAAAGGAGCTATATTACCTGTCTTTGGTTTAGATCCTGTTGGTTTAGCTACATTATGTTTTTCATAATTTGGTTTAGCACCTGTTGGTTTAGCTACATTATGTTTTTCATAATTTGGTTTTTTTGCATCAGGATTTAACGGGCATGTTGCTTTGTTAGTACTATCAGCTCCACATAATTTACATGGCATATAACAAATATCTTATTATTCTTTGAAAAATGGATGACATTCATTACGTGTTATTGTAGATAAATCATGTATTAAATTAGCTTTATTAACACCTGTTGTAACGTATCGTTGTGCTTCTACTATTGAATCAATCTCACTATCGCTTGTATTATTTTCATCGACAACATTGATAGCTTCGTTTATAGCCATCAATATAGCTGTCTGTAACCTCTCTGACATCAGATTACCTATACACGTTCCTCCATAATCATCAACTATTTTAGATTCTGAATTAAGATAACGGAAATGGTCCGTATCTCTACATGCAATAGGATACTCCATTGGATCTTTTCCTTCAAGATATAATTTATCAATAATTTCAATAGGACGTCCTACTGCAGAAGTAGTTAAATACAGAACAGCGTTTTCTTTTCCTACTTTATCAACAAGTTCGCTATAAAAATCATTTCCTATAACTACAAAATTATTAATGCTAGGTCGTTGCTCTGCAACAGTTACCCTACTCTCTAGTTTCTTATTCTGATTTTCTAATCGTATAAGCCGTTGTTTTAAACATTCAAACTCATTATCTTTCTTACTTAGAACTTTAACTTTCGTACGTGGTACCTTTTCCATACGACAATTTATTTGACAACTATGTTGTATATATGAATGTTTATAGGAAAACTGTAAGTCACACTTTGAACATGTAGTTTTTTCATGACGACATACACGATTTACTTGCCTGCATTGATTGCCCTTATTTTTCCCCCTGGTAATTATGACCTCACAGAGATTGGGCATGTATTATATATTTAACATATTTAAATCCTTAGAAGTACGTTAAGTACCTAGAAATAATATTAGCAAATTATTAATATGGAGACAGAATCTGAACACATTCTTGATGCCACAAATACTGATAATGCATCACATTCCTATAACAGACATACTATACAGCGCCGTGAAATTGGTACTAGAACTGGTAACCTGATAGTATCTGATAACAAACAAAATGAAAAACCACTTCTAAAAATATCAACACACAATATATGGAATAATGTAAGTTATTTTCAGGAACGTTTATTCGCTGTTATAAGAGCATTAAAAAAACGCGAACCAGATGTAGCGTGTCTAGTAGATGTATCTACAGAGGCATATAATATACTTGAAAAAAACCTAGACAAACATTTTATCTCTTTACAAGTTTTTACAGCAGAAGGTAATCCGTCAGGGATAGTACTGTTATGTAATAAAAAAACAATAGAAATACCTGAAGGATCACAGCCATATTATTATGATTATCCACAAGGAGGCAGAATATTAGGTGCCGAAATTCAACATATTGAATCCAATTTTAAATTTCATATACTAGCAACACGACTTGATGATAATCCAGATAACGACCATATACGCGAACAACAATGTGATATAATATATAATGTTGTTAAAAAAATACATAATTATATTCTTGTTGGTGATATTAACATATATAGTAGAGGTGAAAGAGCAGAAGTCAAAATAAATAAAATTATGAATGATTCATGGATCAAAATTCAATGTCCATCCGAATTACGATTTACATACAATGGTAAATCAAATCCCCTTATACGTAACAACGAAAGAATTAGAAACAGTCGTATATATTATAAAACAAAAAAAAGTAGACTTACACCCAAAGCCATGTCATTGATATGTATTGGAAATATAAGCAACGAGGTTAAATTTCCACCGTCGCCATATTATGGATTAGAAGTCATTTATCAAATTAAAAAGGACAAAAATGATAAAATGATAAACTAAATTAACGTAGATATTATATCTTAAGATATCTCGATCTTACTTACTTTGTTACATTGTGAAAAATAAATAAATACTTATAATATATGGATATTATAAGTAATTTAGATAAAATCGAAAAGTCAGCAACATTAATGTTAAGTAATAAATATGTTAATACAGCATTAACATTATTTTTAGTATTATATTCAGGTTTGGCACGCCCTCAACTCCCTGAATTTATAATGGTATTATTTACTAACAGTATTTTCCGTTTATTAATTTTATCACTAGTTGTCTTTATGGGTAATGGCAATATTCTTATTGCTCTACTTGTATCAGTAGCATTTACTGTTACTATGAATTTAATAAATGAACAACAAATAGCAGAAGGTTTTGTTAATGGTATTAGAGAAGGTATGATTTCAGAAAATTTTGAAGATGGAGGTAACGACAGTGACGATAGCGATGATAGCGATGATACTGTAGATAGCGATGATACTGTAGATAGCGATGATACTGTAGATAGCGATGATACTGTAGATAGTGATGATACTGTAGATAGTAATGATAGTACATAAGAATAAATATTAATTATGAAATAATATGTTAGTTTAATATAGAAGGGTTAGTTATTTTTGATTTTAAATAATTTTTGTGTATAATCATTTGAATATACGTTACCGACAATATTTTTATAACTATTTATTACGCTTTTATCATAAAAGCGTAATGAATAATTATTAATAATTTAACATTTTTAACATTTTTAACATTTTTAACATTTTTAACATTTTTAACATTTTTAACATTTTTAACATTTTTAACATTTTTAACATTAAAATATTTTAATGTTAAAATATTTTAACATTAAAATATACAGAACTATAGTTTAAATAATTTATATTATTTAAACTATAGTTTAAATAATATATATTAAATAAATTAAACTATATTATTTAATGTCGAAAAAATATGCATTAATTACAGGTGTAACCGGACAAGATGGTTCATATTTAGGTGAATTTTTATTGAAAAAAAATTATACTGTTTATGGTATTATTAGAAGGAGTTCTACATTTAATACATCTAATATTGAACATTATAGGAATAAATTGAAGTTAATGTATGGAGATTTAACAGATTTAACTAGTTTATGTAATGTTTTACATAAAATTAAAAAAGTAATTGGTAGTAATAGACTCGAAATTTATCATCTAGCCGCTCAAAGTCATGTTGGTATATCATTTGAAATACCTATTTACACTGCTCATTGTGATGCCGTTGGTACTTTGCATTTATTAGAAGCTATTAAAATGACAGATATGTTAGAACAATCAAGACTTTATAACGCTGCGACTAGTGAATTATTTGGAGAAGTTTTACAAACACCTCAAAATGAAATGACTCCTTTTAATCCGGTTTCTCCATATGCAATTGCAAAACAATATGGATTTTATATGATTAAAAATTATAGAGAAGCTTATAATATGTTTGCTTGTTCTGGTATTTTATTTAACCATGAAAGTGAACGGAGAGGATTTAATTTTGTTACTAGAAAAATAACATTGGGGATTGGTAAAATTATGAAAAATGAAATTCAATATATTGAATTAGGTAATATAGATGCATTACGAGATTGGGGACATGCAAAAGATTATATTAAAGCAATGTTTTTAATGCTGCAAAAAGATACTCCTGTTGATTACGTAATCGGTAGCGGAAAACAACATTCTGTTAGAGATTTTGTCGAATGTGCTTTTAAAGTTATTAATAAAGAAATCGAATGGACTGGAAAAGGAGTAGATGAAATTGGAAGATTTAAAGATACTGGGCAAATAGTTATCAAAATCAATCCAATATACTATAGACCATGTGAAGTTAATACATTACTTTCGGACCCACAAAAAGGCATGGTTGAATTAAAATGGAAACCAGAAATATCATTTATTCAGATGGTTGAAAGCATGGTAAAAAATGACATTAAATAGGTGTTTATTACTTACAGTAAAAGTACAAAGTACTATATTAATCTAATACTATATGTTAGATTAATTTAATAATTAATATCTTTATTATTGATCTTCTGTCCAGATAATAGATATTCCGTATTCATAATTCAATGTGGATATTTTTGCAATACTTAGCATCATCGCTATGGGTTGCAGCAGTCGTATTAAATTGTCCGGTTGTAACAGTAGTATGTTTGTAGCTATATTCGTAATAATAAGATATTCGCTACTATTTTAATAATTGTATTATTAAAAAACAGTACCATCAGTGACAGTTAAACTAGTATCATTAAGTTAAGAAATTACCTCCCTCATTTATCGTTGTTTGTCCGCCTACATTAGAAGTTGTTATATTGTCTGTTGAAATAAATTCTGTGTTTGTTTTGTATAAAACACCATCGTCATTAACCTGAAGTGGAGTATAATCCACATCTGTAGTGGCAATTGCGTCTAGCACATCATTTATAAGTGCTAAAGACATAGTTATCGTAGATCCTGTCAGATGAAAAGTATCCTCTGCATACTGAGTCGGAGTGGGACCGCTACCCACTTCCACCTCCAGTTACATTATGGATTTGTTAAACTACCAAGGAGGAACCCTACAGTATCAACAAAAATTTTAGGCATTATTATACTGTACTTAATATAATAATTCATTAGTTTAGTTTGCATATGCACAATAATCTACTTCTAGGGTTACTGAAGATACCTCACTATTGTATAACTTAAGGAAAGGTGGTGTATTCTCAATAACAGCACTAGTATGATATTCCGTCGTTCCAGATATTGTTACGGTTTGTCCAAGCAAAACATTTTCTGCACCAAGAGAATAATAAGTCCCTTCTGTTGTTTGACTGCCAAATATTTGCATTTGGGTTATTTCTGTCGCCCATTTACCAATAAGACGGACTGATTTATAAGCCGAGACATTTAACTCAGTTGAATACGTAGCGGCCGCAAGTGGTGCGGAAGAGAGCCATTCACCTACAGCTACAATACTCTTAACCTCTAGTGGTATAGCTGATGTAATGGCAACTGCTCCTGCACTAACCGTGGCAGCTAGTGTCGCAAGGTCAGCATTTCCAATATCTTGTTTTATTGAAGTAGCTGCTCCTATTGGCAAGGAACTAGTCACATAAAGAGAACCACATGCATCCACCTGAAGAGGACGATAAGCACCATTCACAGCGGGGGTCGCGTCTAGCACATCAGTTCTAACTGCCAAAGACATAGTTCCTGTAGCTCCTGGCAGATGTTCAGTATCCTCTTCATACTGTGTACCCGTCACATAAAGAGCACCACTTGCATCCACTTGAAGTGGAGTATAATCACCTGTGTCCGTGACAATTGCATCTAGTATATCGCTTCTAACTGCTAAAGACATAGTTCCTGTAGCTCCTGACAGATGAATAGTATCCTCTGTATACTGTGTACCACCTCCTCCAGTCACATAAAGAGAACCACTTGCATCCACTTGAAGTGGAGTATAATCACCTGTGTCCGTGACAATGGCATCTAGTATATCACTTCTAATTGCTAAAGACATAGTTCCTTTAGCTCCTGACAGATGAATAGTATCCTCTGCATACTGTGTACCACCTCCTCCAGTCACATAAAGAGAACCACATGCATCCACCTGAAGAGGACGATAAGCACCATTCACAGCGGGGGTCGCGTCTAGCACATCAGTTCTAATTGCCAAAGACATAGTTCCTGTAGCTCCTGGCAGATGTTCCGTATCCTCTTGATACTGTGTACCCGTCACATAAAGAGCACCACTTGCATTCACTTGAAGTGGAGTATAATCACCTGTGTCCGTGACAATTGCATCTAGTACATCGCTTCTAACTGCCAAAGACATAGTTCCTGTAGCTCCTGACAGATGTTCCGTATCCTCTTCATACTGTGTACCCGTCACATAAAGAGCACCACTTGCATTCACTTGAAGTGGAGTATAATCACCTGTGTCCGTGACAATTGCATCTAGTACATCGCTTCTAACTGCCAAAGACATAGTTCCTGTAGCTCCTGACAGATGTTCCGTATCCTCTTCATACTGTGTACCCGTCACATAAAGAGCACCACTTGCATTTACTTGAAGTGGAGTATAATCACCTGTGTCCGTGACAATTGCATCTAGTACATCGCTTCTAACTGCTAGAGCCATTGCACCAATGTCTGTATTTTTATATGATGTATCTACAATATTACCAATATCATTAAGACTTGTATCTACTAACATCCTACCATTATTGAATGTAGCACCAATATCTATCTCTTGTTGATTATATTTATATATAGTTTGTACACAAACCGTATTATCTGATCCATTGGTATTTTCCACATAAATATGGAAAAACTTTGCACGATGATCGCGTACTATTGTTCTTTCATATAAATTGTTAACAGCGTTTAGATGAGTAGAGTCAGTTGAATATGTTTCTCCTAAAATCCATATAGTGCCATCCGTACTCCATCGTAAATATATTCCAGAATCAATTGGATATGATGTTGTAATTGTCACAGATACCGAATCGTATCGTTGTACATTTTCTTTATTAAACGTAGGATAATTCCATGTTGAATTAGTCGTTAATATTTTATCTTCGTCAGTCGAATTAAAAAACGATTCCATAGGTATTAACTTATATATTATAATCTTTTTCACTGAAAATTATATTATATTATATGTAAATTAATAGTAAATTAATAGTAAATTAATAGTAAATTAATAGTAAATTAATAGTAAATAATAGTAAATTAATAAGCCTTATAATATATTATAAATGCTGGATAACATTGTTCAGCATTGTGTATACAGTAATTGTTTTTTAATTGGCCTGTATCTAAAGTTGAACTTACATAACAACATAGCATATTACCTACTGTATATAATTTATTTCCTTCACCAGTCTCTAATGCCATAATCTCTGCATAACCAGAGATTATGGCATTAGAGACTAGTGAAGGAAATAAATTATATGCCTGTACCTTGTAAACCATTTTTTGAACGAGATATATCAAAGCCATCATTTAAAATATGTGTATAATTAATATTCTTTGAACCATAAAATAATAATTTCTCTTCGTTTGAATCTATATCTTTATGTTTACATTTAAAGTCATTGTATAAATTTAATAATTTTGGGTTATTATGATATTCTATACGCAAGATTTCGTTAGATACAGATAAATTAAATAATGAGCTAACTAATATATAATTAGCATCATTGGGTAATAATTGGGTAAATTTGCTTTTATAAACAGAAAAAGTATCTTGACGATATAATTTAGCCTCTATTTCTCCGTCCATATCAGATGACATACTCATTATACATGTATCACAACAGTTACTTAAAGATGTAATGGTATTCATATCCATTGCTAACCATTCTATTTTTTTTCGTATATCAATTAAATTTCCTGGAACTTTATTTATAGGACTGCCACAATAACATAACATATAATTATATATAATTTAATCAATAAAAAAATTGAACACCGTCAACTGTATTATGTATGTATAATCCAATTGACATAGGTATTGATAGCTCATTAATAAGAACTGGATTCTGGTCTAAATCATGGAATATTCCAAAATTAGGATATAATATATGTGGATATTCAAAAGCTGCTCACCGTACTGGATTTTATATTAAAGACCTTGACCTATTACTTGATGCTGGACCTCAAAACTTTAATCATCCTCGCCATATTATGATCACACATGTGCATGATGATCATATTGCAGAACTGGCTTTAACTCTAATTCCAGAGTCCTCCCAGTCTATTCCTCCTATTGTTTATGCTGTAGAATCCGCAAAAGAGTATCTTGATATTATAACACATAAAAAGCCTTATGTTTTTAAAGGTATAACGGTGAATAATGATTTTATGTGTAATATGAATAAAAAATCAATATTAGTCCATCCTGTAAAATGTGAGCACGGAGTTAACATTGACACCATTAGTTTTTGTTTCTCTGAAATAAAACAAAAACTAAAACTTGAATACAGAGATTTGAAAGGACATGAAATAAAGAAACTTAAGGATGATAAAATACAAATTACAGAACCAATAAATAAACCATTATTTGCATTTATTTGTGATACTAGTATAAATATATTTACAGATCATCCTGAGATACTACAGTATCCAGTTATATTTATAGAATGTACTTTCCTATACGATGGCGAACAAATGAATGCTGTAAAAACTAATCATATCCATTGGGACCATATCAAACCTATAATAATTCAGAACCCCAATATAATTTTTATGCTTTTTCATTTCAGTATGCGCTACAAGGATGATAAAACAATTAGAGATTTTTTTATCACGCAAAATATTGACAATGTTTATTGTTGGGCATAACTATGTCTGCTCATTATTAATATTAGGATTACCATTTATTATTATTAGCAAAATAATGGTATGGATAACCACCTCCAGACTGAGACCCTTGTGGCAGTTGAGGAACTTGTGGCATTTGAGGAACTTGTGGCATTTGAGGAACTTGTGGCATTTGAGGAACTTGTGGCATTTGAGGAACTTGTGGCATTTGAGGAACTTGTGGCATTTGAGCCCATTGTGGAACTTGAGACCCTTGTGGAACTTGAGACCCTTGTGGAACTTGAGGAACTTGTGGCATTTGAGGAACTTGTGGCATTTGAGCCCATTGTGGAACTTGAGACCCTTGTGGCATTTGAGCCCATTGTGGAACTTGAGACCCTTGTGGAACTTGAGACCCTTGTGGAACTTGAGACCCTTGTGGAACTTGAGACCCTTGTGGAACTTGAGACCCTTGTGGAACTTGAGACCCTTGTAATTGATTAAATAATGTACTCTGAACCCATGGAGCAGGTCCACATGGATGTATTTTATCCGACGTGTTTAATTGTGCAGGGCCTTTAAATGGAACCTCTGTATATGATTTCTGTGGTACCTGTTCTCCATTTAATTTATAAGAATTAAGTTCATTATTAGCTTGAGAAACATGCATATTTGAAGAGTTCGATGCACCGTAATTTTGTATATGAAAGGGTGCGCCTCTAGCCGCGCCACCCTGTTGTTTAATTTTGTTTTGAAAATCAGTTACATCTTTTAATCCTTTATCTAATACGTTAACTCCTGCTTTTTTACGCAGCTCAGTGTCTTTCAATATTAAGTAGTTAGCTTTTTCAAAACTCATATACCTTATAAACATATTTAAAAAATAACATCACGCGTTTAAAATGTATGAAGATTTAAGACATATAAATATATGTCTAACTCATATTGTCAAACATTCGAAGGCGATTCAATCAAAGAAGCAACTCAAACTCTTATATTAGATAATGCTGAACACTTAATTAAATTTATTTATGAACATAAAGATCATCATCCCTATGATAAACCTGAAGTAAGAGTAGGATTGGTACTTAAAACTCTCATGGGAGCAAATACGGAAACAAAACCAATTAATGGTGATATAGTTGAAGCAGTTATAGAAGAATTAACAATATTACGAAATACAACAAAGGATACAATACAATGTAATATTTATGACGAAGAATTAAGATACCTTAAATTCTGTACAATTCATAGTGATATGGTTACTCTTAATACTGAAATAGTTTAATAGTTTAATAGTTTAATAGTTTAATAGTTTAATAGTTTAATAGTTTAATAGTTTAATAGTTTAATAGTTTAATATATATTAGTAACATCTTCTGGTAACTCCATCATTTTTACTCCATATCTCTCTTCGATTATTTCTTTTCGAGTATGGTCGCTTGCTGTTGCAATCAAGTTTATAGCAACTCCTTTACGCCCCCATCTTCCTGACCGACCAATACGGTGTAAATAATCAGCAACTCTTTGTTGATTAATTTGTGCATTTTTAGCATCATATACATATGGTAAATCAAAATTAATAACCAATGATACCTGTCTAACATCAAATCCACGAGCAAGTAAATCAGTTGATATGAGAATACGGATTACACTCTTTCTAAATGCATCTGTTATTTGAAGCCTTTTTACAGACGGTAATCCACCATATATGCATTCACATGCCATTCCACCTGAAATAAGTGTTTCTTTCAGATGTTCTGCAGTATCTGAACTATTTACATAAATAATACATGTTGGTATCATCTGTTCTTGATTTAACGATTTAATAAATTCTGCTTTTTCATTAAATGAATCATTCGCACATTCCAAATCGAAATAATATTGAACAATACCTTCCAATGTTAGCTTGTCAGGTTGCAATAAGATTTGCTCTGGTGCTCCTTTTTCCTTAGTCCAATCCCCGCCTTCTTGTTTTATCGCATCATATTTTGGTATACATAACTTGCGAGCCTCATCCAATGTATCATCACTATTAAATGTAGCACTGAAAATACCTAATTGTAAATAATCCGAACGAGAATTTGGGTTATCCAATATACTAGATATTTCATATATAATGTCTGCGTCACGTGATGTCAATAACAGATCAGCTTCATCCAATATCAACATTTTACAATACTTAGGATCAATCAATGATACAGATTTAGAAGATCGTCCAACCCTTATTTGATGTGATATCATATGATGAATACGGCCAGGTGTCCCAATAATAATTCGAGTACCATTTTTTATAGAACGAATATTATCCTCTGATGATACTTGTTTGCCTACACACAATGTAATAGCTTGTTTTACTCCACTACCTTTTGGTTTACCTTCTTCATCAGGGAATATATATTTAGCTATTTCACTATAAACATGATGTGTTTGTGTTGCTAGCTCATGTGTAGGTGCAATAACAACAATTTGAACATGTTTTAAATTTGGTTCAAGTCGTGACAGACTACCAACTACAAATGTACCCGTTTTTCCTGTACCTGACTGTGACTGAGCAATTAGGTTTTTTCCCTTATATAATGGCACTATTCCTCGTTCCTGTATAAGACTTGGTCGCTGAAAACCATAATTCATAATACCATGAAGCAATGATTCCATATTATCTAATTCTGAAGTAAACATTGGCATATCTTCAAAATCTTCATATGTTATTATATTTTTATTTTGTACATATATACTATCTGTTTTAGTTATAACGTCCATTATAATTTAACATCAATTCATTTTTTTTCATTGCTAGAAAGTTAATTACAATAAGCTTAATGATTAAAGATAGAATTTATGGTTATGTAATGGGTCAAGTTATGGCAGACATAATGAGTAATATATCTGATATTAATAATCAAACTGGAACATTAAATACAATAAGTAATCCATATGACGCTACAGAATTGGATTTAATTGTAGGTGACTGGACTGAACCAACAGCATTATTGTTATGTCATATTGAACATATAAATTGTAATGTTAATGACAGAATAAAAGCAATCAAAGAACTACATAATGATATTAATTTCTGTGGAACATATCATCCTTGTTTATACTGTGCAGATGTTACATGTTATCATTGTACAGATTTTGAACAATGCTCCTATTATGTTTTGCAAGAACAGTCCGTATGGCAAAAACAGGGGCCCGTCTGTCAATTATGGACAGCAATTATAGATTTAACTATACATGACGTTGGCAAACATTCTATACTTAATCCAATTAGTTACATAAACTTAAATTTATCTGAAAAATGTATTTCCGTATTCAATATTCATAGTAAAGATAATTTGCATACTTTGGGAGAATGCAAAGATATTTATGATGAAATTAATGCTGCTTTATATATATTTAAACATACAAATAATTATGTAGAAGGATTATTACAATGCATAAATTATATAAATAATCCTAAAACTGTATCATGTTTATATGGACAGTTAGCAGGTACTTACTATGGTTTTACAGATATTCCTGAATCATGGATTAGGATTATAAAGAACCGGAAACATTTAAATACTACTATCAATTTACTTATTGACTCCCCATCTGTGTCCCAAGTAATTAAATTACATGATGGTAAATTACAGGATGATAAACTACAGGATTGTAATTTTCAGGCTTGATAATTTTAATGATAAAATAAATGATTTCTTAGCAAATTAAAAATTTTAATTTGTTTAAAGCTTTGATAAATACAATTTATATGTTTTAGTTTAATATACATTGATGATATATATCCATCTTGCGACAGTTCATTATTTGAATCAATAATTACTGAATCAACACTAACTTTATAATCGCCCCACATTTCTGGATAATTAATACTGGGTTCGCAATATTCTCCATCTTTATTGTACTCAAGATTTTTATTTGATAATTTTTTTCCTTGTTTGTGTGCAAATTTAACAGCTTTTATCCAATCAGTAAAAAAATATGTTTGTTCAGTATATACTTCAATGCTACTTCAAGTGCCTATTGAAGTTGTTTGTACTCTATATACTTTCATTACCACTTTATTTATATATTTATAAAATTACCAAAATTGAATTTTTGATCGACCTTATTAAATTAAAGGATGATAAATTAAAGGATGATAAATTAAAGGATGATAAATTAAAGGATGTATCATAAAGCTTGGTATGTTGTAATAGAAACGGACAGAAATAGTACATAGATACTATTTCTGTATTTACACTTCTGTATTTATATTTAATCTAATATCATCTGTCAATATAGTAACTCTTATTTCATCAACGTGTTTGTATATACGAGCCTTAAAATTTGGGTATGAAAATGTTACAGGACCTATACTTAGATATGATACAAGGTCATTAACTCTCATATTTTTCCAATCACATTCCTGTTCCACTGCCCCCAATTCGCCCACTGCTATTAGCTCTGAGGTCTGTTTAAAATCCCATATTATTAGTTCTCTGCCTGGAAGGATTGTGACATAGTCATTCAATTTAATTCCAGGGACAGTGTCAAAAATATTTAATATTATCCTATTAGCATTAATAGTAAAATCACTGTTATTTAGTTCAAGATATGGGATACCTTCTTTTGAATCCATATAATACACACCTGATTTAACCAAAAATAATAGACCCTCACCACTACCATCATTAAAATGTTCAAAACAGTAAATACTATCTGAATATAGGCCGGGATAACACAGTATTATACAGCTAGTATAATAATCTAGTACACTGTCTGTGTATTCATCCGCTCGGTTTTTGAGACATTCATTAAGCTGATCTGAATGAGACATTATATCCATCATGTCTAGTTTCAGTATAAATATAATGTCTTGTTCAAGACCTGTTAAATTATTATTTGGACCGTCGCCGTATAAACAGAGTTCATCTAAAGCCCATCTAACAACTTCTTCTGCTGTATTTAGGTCTTTATTGACTAATTCAATAAAATAATTAAGTTTATCTCCAATGAGTGGCATTATATTAAATTTGTCTGATCATTTTCCTCGGTAACTGTAAAGAGTCCAATACATTAGTTTAACGAAACTTTGGCTACACTATTGATTATTTTAAATAGTATGAATGACGATTTATGGGCTCCCCCTAGCAGTTTCATAATCATCACGGTATTTATTAGATACACTATTTTTCATTCCTTTTGTAACTTTCTTTAAGAAGAATAGATATGGCATCTCTCAGAACATCGCATAGTGTTTTAACTTTGTATATGGTCTCTTTTGATGACAAAGATATAAACATAATAATTCATGATTGAAATTTTCTAAATTCTGTGTCCATTATTAATTAGGTTTTTTATTTATAATTAAATAGTCGTCTGATAGTATCATCATATATTTTATTGCATATTTTATCATCTGTACTTAAGAAAATAACTGCTGTATTAAATCTTGCACGAATATATTTATGTGTACTATATTCATAATAACTATGCTTGTCTGCACTCAATGTAATACTTTTAACACAGAAATGGCTATCGGTAACCATTGTATATGTTGGAAAATCTTTCCATATAGGCATAATATATACAAATGTTAACTTTTTCCTATTATTATTAGCAATTTTTAATAGGTTAAGTATTTTTAGTGATGTTTTGGTAAACAATGAGTCAATGAATGGTGGATTTATTTGAAAACACCCTTCTTTAAAATCATTATCTTTAGCAGTAAAAAAATTCCCTTTTGAGCCATAAATACGATCCATTTCAAATAAGCTATAATATTTATCATAATAATGATTAATTGGTGAAGCGAATAATTCAGTTGTGCAATTTAATTGTTGTTTCAGAAACAACATTAGTTGTTGAGGTACAGCCCATTGCAATCCTTTACCATCTAACATAGTATAAAGAACATTAGTCAACCAAATATATCCATTTATATCATTTATATCATTTATATTAGATAGGTACGAATTATTTTTTAAACTCATTGCTAATTTATCGTATGCACTTATTTTAATATAAGTGTTAATGTTTCCACATTTTAAACAATATCTATTATTGTAACATGGTGTTAACATAACAGGTTCTATACCTCTTATACCACCATATTCTACCTCTGCAGTCATTTGATAATTTTTATTTATAGATATTGTTTGTTCCCATAGCCATTTATGTAAATATTTCGCGTGATTATGAGGACATCCTTTATCAATTAACTCTTGTATAAGTTGTGTATCATAAACTTCATCATCTGGCAATAGAATAGATTTTTGTGATGATGTAAATAATCCTCGATGTGTTATAATCCATCGAGCCCATATCTTCATTGATTCTGATTCATAGTGGAGTTTACTTATTCGATGAAAAGTCAGTTTGAGCTGACTTATTCTATTTAAATGTTTTACCAGCTCATTATTCATTAAAAAATTAAATTAATCAATTCTTTTTAATCAATTAAAAAGAATTGATTAAAAGGATTGATTAATTTAATGTCTTCGGAAAAAGCAACAAATGATTTATTTAATTTTATCGATTTGCATAAAAGTAATCCATCTAAAGTATACAATAAACTTATTATTTTAAAAGGCAAAAGACTGAAAAAGTATTTTGATACTCTGTATATTGAGATGATATGTTATCATAAAAATGTTATACATAATATGACAATTCTCTATCCAGATAAATTTAAACATGTGTATTAAATTCACATGTTTAAATTTATAGTCTTATGTTACTTTTTTATAGTTTATGCAGATGAATTTATGTATAATAAACAATTAAATTTATACTTGATTTATGCATCTTCGGACTTATTGATTTTTTCCAATTTTGATATAAAAATAGGATACAAGCCTTGATTGCATCTACGAGATTGGACGCATAATGAACATCTAAAACATTGGTCGTTTATCCATATTTGTGCATGGTTGATTTTAATATTTTGCACTAGATCATTGATTTTATGCACCTAGTAAATAACATACAGTTTTCGTTGATTTCTCTTAAAAAAGGTTAAAATTAGATAAACGTCTATACTGCAATCAACTATCTAAATTATCTTGAAATATATGCATACTTTGCATAATGTTTGCTTCTTATCTATTTTACAAATAAATTTTACGAATATAAAATTTACGAAAAACCCCTATTTGTATTATGCATATATTTCAGTAACAATCGGTCAAATAAAACAGCAATCGTAGTACACCTAAAAATAATATTTTAGGTATAACAGTAAATTTTTAATTTTTAATTTTTTTAATTTTATTTACATGTGTTAACCTTTTTTTACAATCAATGCATTCATACAATATGATTGATATAACCGTTATTTACCAATTTTCGTTATGTATAGAAACAACTACGTATATCAAGATTGTCCTGTATTATTTATATATAACTTGGGTATTAATAATATTATTTGATTTTATCGTAGAATAGTTGATATGAACATATTTTACAATTACACCTTTTCATATATTTGTCAATCAATGCAGGTCAATATGAAAAGTCTTTTATATTAACAGGTGCATAAACAAGAATGTTTGGATAAAATCAAACACACATCTTTGCATAACAAGCATCTTGATTCAATAGACAATCATTATACAGCTTATTATAAATAAAATAATCCTAACTTGACCTATTTTCCATTTTGAAAATATTATGTGAATTGATTGATTTAATTGATTATCCATAGTGATCTTGTCAATATATACAGCATAGACTTAATGCATACAAATAAAAAGTACATGTAAGACACTTTCAATTAACATAGGATAGTAGCTATGTTATCCATAAACTTAGGACAAGAGATCAGTATATGAAAATGTGTAACTTTTTTCAAAACTCTATTTTTGATTTTTCGTTTAGTTTTTATACGAATATATTTTGTCAACTACATCCTTACTTGTTCTTATACATTTATTAAAGCTTAGAATAAATAATTAGTTAACCATTAATAATAGCTAGATAATTAATAAACATATTAAGGGGTTAATATGTTAGATCAATCACATACCATTTATGCACAAATATTAATCGTATTAATATATCAATCTAAAAGTCTAAGCAGGATAGCTTAACCTGGACATACTTGATAAGTTGATTATATTAATCAAATGATTATAACACTGATTGTTTATCCTCCTCTTATATGTAATAATATGCATAGGACGTTTCATTGCTTGTAATAGACTTTTTATTAGCCTGTATTAAAATCATGAGTATTGATTAGTAGTGCATGTTATCCTAGATGTGTGTTTGATTCTATGCATATATCAAGAGTGCATTATATGCATGTTATCAACAATCAATGCGCCACACACCTATTTTACAATTAAATTATAAATACAGCAAAGTGAATGTATAATCGTTCTATTAGAAAGTAAATAAATAATAAGTAACATATGGTGTTACTTATTACGATTGGTAACACATATATTACTTGTTTCGATGTAATGTGTGTGTGCATATGAAACGATGTGTCTCAGACACATCGTTTCATATGCATATTCGTCTGCATATCAGCTATTGATAGATGCATAAAACTTAGACAAAACAAGACTTTTGAGACACGTCGTTGTTATCCATACTTGTATCTACGGTTCCTAGATGACATGCATAATTTAATTAACATAGTGCATAGATACTAAAAGTTCTATGTTTAATATTTGCAAATAAATTACAAAACCATAATAATTGTATCTTGTTTATACATAATCAGCATAATAACAATTATTGTATGTCAGTATGAATGTATAATTTGATAGTGTTACGGTAAACTAGTTTAAAGTTTACCGTATACAGTAGATATTAAATGTATATACAATAAACAATACAGGATCAATCATGTAATACTGATACAGATATTAAATATGTTTATTGTATGCTTATTAATGTATAATATCAATGTATCTCAACTCAAGACATGATTGATACATATGTATCTGAGATACTTCGTTATTATGCATGTAATACACTATGTAGCTCAGATACTTCGTTATTATGCATGCATAATAACGAAGTATCGAGCTACATTGATATTATACATGTGTATAATATCAAGTTTGTTTAATATAATTAAGATTATTGCAAAATTAAGATTATTGTAAAATTAAGATTATTGCAAAATTAAGATTATTGCAAAATTAAGATTATTGCAAAATTAAGATTATTGCAAAATTAAGATTATTGCAAATAAAAAATGATCATTGTAAAAGATATATATGAAGCTTATCATTACGACACCACCAAACACACTATTGAAAGGAGATGGTATCGATTCAATTGATCCTACAATAACAGTTCAAACATTAATTGATAATATTATTAAAGGATATCCAGATTTAGATAGAGAAGGTCATTGTCTTATTATAGACCATAATGAACAATTTTCCAGAATCTATGATAATGATCCGATGAATATGTGGTATGGTGGACAGATTGGTGATATTTTCAGAATAATAAATAGTTCAACAATGAGGTATAGAAGGGTAATAAAAGCTTTACCTGAACCTAAAAGTAAAAAAGTTAAAAATAATTCAGGAAAGTTTTCAAATGTTACTGCTAACAAATATTATAAAGCACATAATTCTGTTATTCAAATGTTACTTGATCGCCAACGAGAATCAGAGTCTGATTCGAAATTAGACTCGTCTTTAATACTGAATAAATTTAGAAAAAGTTACGAGAATGTACAAACTTATTTTACACAAGATAATTTGTACGAAATGAACATTGGCGAACATGAAACCATTATGAACAAACGCGGTAAACGTATGTTTGTATTATATTTAAAACGTAATGATGACAGGATGTTAGGAAACAAAAAAAGTGCATTTTATAGTATGGCACAAGATACAATTAATGAAATAATAGATATTTATAATGCAGATTCGTCTGGAATCAGAAATATGAGTCACTTAAATAAACCAGATATTAATAAGCCTTATTCAGTAGATTCTGTTGCATGTGCTAGACGTATAGAGGTAATCGTTATATTTAACAATGATGGTAATATAACCCCGGTCACAACAAAAATTCCATCAATTCCATATATGCAATTTATTGCATTACAGAGCATACCAATGCCTCTACCACAACACATAGAACAACCAGAATTTACTATATTGAACCCCCTCAATTCTTCTGATAGAGAGGAGATACGTGATATTTATAATATGCAGGGACTTAAATTGGATACAACAAAGACACTCCTTGATTATAATATAAAAGCTAACACTAAATTGTTATTTTTATAATTGTTATTTAATTAATATTTAAATTTTCAGCAAGTTTACATTGTTCTTGATCAATATCAATACCAATTACATTAAGCCCTATTTTATTTCCAATGGCCGCAATAGTACCTTGTCCTATAAAAGGGTCTAATACGTTTATATTTTTACTATAGCGTTTTATAAATTCCAGTGCTGTTTTAGCAGCGTTCACAGAGGTTCCATTTTTATAGAGTTTACCACCTGATTCTATTACGTCTGGTGTACCTGCACCAGTTGTACCGTCTTTGGTATAACCGACCATATGAGCATATGTAGGTCTTTGCAGATGTGTACTATTTACAGGTCTGTTTAATACTATTTTATGCCATATTGTTTTGTATCCGTGTTTTCTAGCTAATCCTGTAAGGACATAACTTTTATCCAACCATTGTCGTTGCCATTTTCTATCAGTTTGTATAAAAATGGCATAGCATCCTTGTTTCTGTTTCTGGAAAATTAGATCAGCAACAGAAACAAAAAAGGTCATATATTCATCCATACTATAGTTAGCCATTTCATCATGGTCACATATTCCTGTTACAACATTTGGAAGGGAGTCCAATGGTTGTTCCTGTAACCATTTTAAAGAGTCTGTACATATTATATTTCTTGACATATATATTTATCAAATATTAGATATATTAGACATATTAGATATATTAGATATATTAGATATATTAGATATATTAGATATATTAGATATATTAGATATATTAGATATATTAGATATATTAGATATATTTGATAAAAATGATTTATTAGTTATGTTTAATGGCTAGAACAAAACAAACAGAACCAGTTCATAAAGTTAAAAGTGTGTCACTTAACGCAACCAAGAATAACTCTTTATCAAAAAAGAAAAAGAATATGCTTAAACTCGTTATTGATAAAAATCAAAGAGAGAACTTAATTACAGATAGTGTCAAAGGTGTAACAAACCTTACTGATGCTACACATACATCTCTTATAACTGCAATAGAAGGTCGTTCTAAACTGATGGCTGAACCGCACGCGGCTGTTTTAACATATGATATGGTTGAGGCTATATCAAAAGACTACAATGCTGATAAACAAAATTCAGTTCGTACTGATACTATTAGTAATGTAGGAATATCATATAGTGTTACCAATCGTAAATATATACAAAATATTAATCATGCCTATAGTCATGAATTGGAGCGTATACCAAAAGCAACACAACAGGCACAGTCTGGCAGGTGTTGGTTATTTGCAGCACTAAATAGCATTAGAACACATATGATTACGGCATATAATCTACCTGACCATTTTGAAATATCTGAAACCTATTTATTTTTTTGGGATAAAATTGAACGTTCTTATTGTTTTTTATCAACATTAGCTCGTATCCGTGATAGTGATATGTCTGAACCAGTGTATCAACATGTACTGACGAATAATTCTCCATCCGAAGATGGAGGGAACTGGGAACAAGTGGTTAATCTCATACAGAAATATGGATTGGTTCCTAAATCCATATATGGGGAATCAGCAAATAGTTTAGATAGTACAGAAATGAATGAATTATTACACTCTAGACTTATTGTATTTAATAAATGGATTCGTGATAATGCTAGCATGTCTGACTCTGAAATTAATGATATTATCGTTAGACAAATGATGCCTGATATTTATCAGCTAGTTTGTAATTGTTTGGGTGAACCACCAAAAGTAAATGATACCTTTAAATGGGAATATAACGAAGCTGGTTCTAATTTCGAAAGTATCCGACAAAAAGGACCATATCGTTGCATCGAAAACTTAACGCCATTAAGTTTCCACGAAAGTATTATTGCACCTAACTATAATATAAGTAATAAGGTGTTCATTTCCGATGACCCTAGAAAACCATATGGAAAAACATACTGTGTTGAATATGGAAATTGTATGGTTGGTGGTATGCCTAATGTTACACTTAATACAGGAATGAAGGAACTTCGTTCAGCAATAGCTAAATCAGTAATGGATAAACAGCCTGTGTGGTTTGCATGTGATGTAGGTAAGGATTTTGAACCATATGCGTCTGTTTTAAGCACGAGTGCTTTTACAGTAGAGAAGTATTTTAATCAGCAAATTAAGATTGATAAAGGAGCGTCACTTGATGCATTAACATCATTTCCTTCCCATGCTATGAGTTTTGTCGGACTCAACACCGTAGATGAAGATGTAGACAATGTGGATAAATGGAAGGTTGAAAATTCATGGGGTTCATGGACTGTTATGGACCCAGGGTATCTTCAAATGGATGATGAATGGTTTAAAAGATATGTATATACAGCAGTTGTAGATATCGAGTATCTGAGTCCTGAATTACAGGAAGCTTATAGGAAATCCAAATATAACCCAGATATTCTCCCATACAATGACCCATTTGGGTCAGTTGCTAGAAAAATGTAATATTAATGGGAATTTTTTCTATAGTTTAATTGGTAGTTTAATGAGTATTGCTAAGGGAATATTATCATAATTTGCAATATTATGATACGATAATTTACCTTTATATTTATTATGTTCATGCGTTGTCAATCATTCAACCACTCAACTAAAATAGTCATGAGGAACAAACAATTCATAATAAGTCTGTTCTGTACCAGATTGACAATGTGCATTACTAACCATTGAATCCTTCATGTACCTAACAGTATGCGATGCAAATGTACTAGTTTTTACTGACATTTCTCTTATTAAATACTGCTTTGCAAACTAGTATTTAATAAGAATTTAAGAGGATAATAACTAACAGATCCTGTACATGGGTACCCTAATTGAGATAAAAGAATATATCTATTACCTGTAAATTCGCGCATTGTGTCAGGGAAGGTGCATTCATGTAAACCTAATATTTTAATAGCTTGTGTTCGTATTGATGAAAAAATAGTTGGAGCCCTAGAATTTTTTCCAATAAACACAATATTATCTTTGTCTTCAAAAAGATATTCTTTACAGGAACAGTTTTTTACTAATAATATCAAGTACTTCTATTGAAAAGATAGAAGGGATATCAATTAATTTATTATAATTACGCTTAGAAATTCTATAATCTGGTCTCTGGGCGGTTTCTTTTTTGCAACACTTCCATTATATCATCTTCAGTTGATTGACTCATATAATAACTTTATTTTTATTTACATATTTTGATGCAGTACTATTTTGTTGAACTGCAAGTTTACAAATTTCTTCTGTTTGTTGTTTTACATATTGTAATGACTTACCATTTTGTTGAAGTTCAAGTTTACAAATTTCTTCTGTTTGTTGTTTTACATATTGTAATGACTTACCATTTTGTTGAACTGCAAGTTTACAAATTTCTTCTGTTTGTTGTTTTACATATTGTAATGACTTACCATTTTGTTGAAGTGCTAGTTTACAAATTTCTTCTGTTTGATCTTTTACATATTGTAAATATAATCCCTTTTTTCGGACGACAAGTTTACATATTTCTTCTGTTTGATTTATTACATATCGAAATGCATATACATGTTATTTGAGTACTAATTTACATATTTTCTCTGTTTGAGGATTTATATATTTTAATGCATGTAGGGGTTGTTTGACTGTCAGTTTATATATTTCATCTGATTTATCTTTTACAAATTGTAACGCACGTGGACTACATTTGACAGCAAGTTTACACATTTCATCTGTTTGATCTTTTACATATTGTAATGCCTCTCCATCTTTTTTAACTGCAAGTTTACATATTTCCTCTGTTTGATCTTTTATATATTGTAATGACATACCATGTTGTTTGACTGCAAGTTTACAGATTTCGTCAGTTTGATTTATTACATATCGAAATGCATATACATGTTGTTTGACTGCAAGTTTACATATTTCTTCTGTTTGATCTTTTATATATTGTAATGCATATGCATGTTCTTTGACAGCAAATTTACATATTTCATCTGTTTGTGGATTTATATATTTTAATGCATATGCATGTTGTTTGACCGCCAGTTTATATATTTTATCTGATTTATCTTTTACAAATTGTAATCCACGTGGATTACATTTGATTGCAAACATACATATTTCATCTGTTTGATCTTTTACGTATTCTAATGCACGTACATTAAGTTTGATTGCAAACATACAGATTTCCTCTGTTTGATCTTTTACGTATTGTAATGCCTCAACACTCTGTAGAATAACCCTTTTACATATATCATGATCTTTCCACATTTCATGTTCTTCAAATGGTACGGGAGTATCAAGTATAATTATCTGATCGGATTTATACTTATCAGATAATTTTAAGGTTTGTGCACAATCAGGGACTTCTATAGTGCATAAATGTGTATAAGGTAATCTTATCCATTTTAATACATCTTTAATTTCACAATAATAAATTCCGCCAGGTACACAATTGTCCATAATAGTAAAAGGAATTATATCTACATTTAAACCAACATTTAATTGTAGGTTTCTATTACACATATTACTGTTAGTCCATTTAACATATATATTTTTATTAAAACTCATTTTAAAAATGCTGATATTCATTTTTTCTATCCATAAAAAACATAATAATATCACAAAGTTAACCTGTAAAACAGTAACATTGTTACATTTATTATAAAAAAAGTATATAAACTTAGTTATTCCAGTTACGATTCATCTGTGAGTGTGGATGTAAACCATCAATAAATACACCGCATGTATTTGCCTCTATATTTTTACAAGGAATTGGCCCCCCTCCTGTAGGTAATGCTGGTGTTTGGTCTATTAATACAGGTATGCAGGGAACATGGTTATCTTTTACGACCATTCTATAACTTATACCAATTTCAGAAGGATGTAACCAACGGTTTTCGTCTTGGGGGTCCAAACACAATGGTTGAAATCTATTGATACCAATTTCCCTTGACGTGCATATTGGATTACTTATACGGGTATAGTTTGTATTAAAAGCACATACAGGTAAATGATTTAATTGTTGAGAACATTTAGGACATGTATTTCCGACACCATCATTGCTGCTTCCACATTGTATGCATTTTGGTTTGTATTTTTTAGAAGGATCGTCTGTATGATGGATATCTAAACTCATGAGTTCTGATTCTATATCTACCAGAGGTCTATTACGAGAGACACTAACACCAACTTTTCCTATAAATCCTGGTTCAGTCACTCTACATGGACCGCACCGGTCATTCCGTACAGGATCCAATGTGTATTGAATCTCGTTCGTTGCTTGTTTTATACTTTGTTCATAAGCTCCTTGATCATATTTATTTCTGCTAAAAGAACCTGCCATATATGTATATTAATAGTTATATTTTTTTGTGCTCGTTGAAGAGTTAAAAAATACCTACACATAACATTAAATGGACTCAAATAAAATATGGATTAGTACTTTACAAGATCTTCTTAGACGTCATATTTATAATGGTTTTAGAAAGACATATCAAGACATAGTTACTATGGGAGGTAATAATAATATTGAATTAGCTATAAGAGTTACAATGGAAGGTACACCATATCTTTCATCACATATTCTTAAAGACGACTATAGAATATTTCTTAAGTCTTTGAGTTTTATAAATAAGAATGAAACAGCTTTTAATGATGTTATACGTAATTCATATCGTTCTTCCGCTATATCAGCAATGGAAAATGCAGGGTTAAGGTGCAAGGATTTTAATATAGATTTTATTAATGGAGCTATTGGTATGGAATTTGTACATCAAGTGTATATTAATACAGCTAGACTAATATGGTATGAACCAGGGTCCTTAATGAGTAATAATGGTGACCGTATGCAAACCATGGTTAATAATTCAGTAGAAAAAACAATTATGGATGGTATCGATCTAAATAAATTGATAAAAGCATATCAAACTGGTATAAAACCAACTATAGAAAGAAATAAAAGACGATTTATTAAAACCATAGGTCAAAAATTTCAAGAACGCTTAGGTGGGAAAACATTACTGGATTCGGAATCGTCTGATTCCGGTTCAGACGATGAATTGGGACAAGCAATGAAAGTAATTGGAGTCAAATCAAATGTAAGTAAAAACTGTAAAAATTATATAATGCCAACTAAACCAATATTGGACGACGAAGAAACAATAGACGATGAAGAACTTGCTCCAGATAATATAACGATTGCATCAGAAACTATATATGATTCTAATATAACCAATTCAAAAGATTCAAAAGATTCAAAAGATTCAAAAGATTCAAAAGATTCAAAAGATTCAAAAGATTCAAAAGATTCAAAAGATTCAAAAGATTCAAAAGATTCAAAAGATTCAAAAGATTCAAAAGATTCAAAA
>Ga0209119_1000023_pt1 | contig 153147 bp, 144 predicted proteins | sample COG_03_FD_184747 | JGI IMG/M metagenome (GOLD analysis project Ga0209119, IMG submission 184747) | Pelagic Microbial community sample from North Sea - COGITO 998_met_03 (SPAdes) (version 2) | ecosystem: Environmental > Aquatic > Marine > Neritic zone/Coastal water | place: Helgoland, sampling...
ACTTCTCCATTGGCAGGGTTAGTCACTTCGATAGTGGCATTGGTATCAGCCGCTAACCAGATGCCATTAATATAAGCTTGCTGGCGAAAGAGTGAGGAATTGGCTAGTTGCATGATTGAGTTCCTATAAGAGTTAGAGTAACAGTTGTTGGGTTTTAGGTTTTGTATTCTATATCAAAACCCGGCATGATTTAGTCCTTTCAACGGCCGAATTTAAACTGCCGATGTCAGCCATCGCTTTGATTAGTAAACGACTAAGCGTGGTGGTTTAGCGCATCACAAAGGGATCAGCCATGGGTTCACTAGAGGTATTAATCCATACTGTTTTTAGCTGAGTGTAGTCTTTGACCCCATCGATACCACTTTCACGGCCATAGCCACTGGCTTTATAGCCACCAATCGCTCCCATAGGTGAAACTGCCCGGTAAGTATTAACCCAAATAATGCCAGCTTGCACCGCTTTACTCATGCGATGCACACGCGCATTATCTTGAGTCCAAATGCCGGCGGCTAAACCAAATTCAGTATCGTTTGCTAAGGCTAGGGCTTCTGCTTCGTCTTTAAAACGCATAATGCTGGCCACGGGGCCAAAGACTTCCTTTTGCATAATACTACATTGATTATCATCAACTGCTAAAATTGTAGGTTCAAAGTACCAGCCATCTCCAGCTACGGCGGCTCGTTTGCCACCATGAATGAGCTCAGCACCCTGGGCTAGTGCTGTTGCCACCATGCGTTCGACCAAAGTCAGTTGTGTTTGTGTGGCCATAGGGCCCATTTCAGAAGTGGGATCCAAAGGGTCACCAATAATAATACGTGCTGCGCGAGTTTTGAGCGCGGTTAAGAATTCGTCATAGACAGTGTCCTGCACCAGCAAACGGCTACCAGCAACACAGCTTTGGCCACTGGCAGCAAAGATCCCCGCAATTACACCGTTGACCGCACTTCCAATATCGGCGTCTTCAAATATAATATTAGGAGATTTGCCCCCGAGTTCTAGGCTCACTTGGGCGAGGTTCTCAGCACTGTTTTTAATCACAGATTTAGCCCCTTCACCCCCACCTGTAAAGGCGATACGACGCACCAAAGGATGCTTAGTTAGGGCGGAACCTGTGTCCACGCCTAAACCAGTCACTACATTCACTACACCGTCTGGAAAACCCGCTTCTTGGACTAAATGCATCAGTTCCAGAATCGTTGCTGAGGCATGCTCTGATGGTTTGAGGACCACAGTATTGCCTGCAGCTAGTGCTGGAGCAAGCTTAACTGCCGTTAAGTACATGGGCGAATTCCAAGGAATAATAGCCGCCACCACTCCCAATGGCTCATGGGTGGTATAGGCAAACATATCAGTTTTATCTAGGGGTAAAGTTTGGCCTTCAAGTTTATCAGCTTGGCCGGCATAGTAATAAAAGAATTCGGGCATGTAACCGATTTGACCCTTGGTTTCACGAATGAGTTTACCGTTGTCGTTGGTCTCCAGTTGGGCCAATTGGGTTTGCTTGGTGGCAATTAAATCCCCCAGTTTACGTAACAATTTACCCCTTGCTGTGGCATGTAAATTACGCCACGCAGGATTTTCAAAAGCCTTTTGAGCGGCCTCAACTGCGGCATTCACATCAGCTTCTTGAGCGTGGGGGAAACTCGCCCAAGGTTCACCATTGGCAGGGTTTAGACTGTCAAAACGGGCACCATTTTGGGCATCAACCCATAGGCCGTTGATAAACATCTTATATTCGCTGAGGGCCATGAGTGCTCCTTTTTATGGTAACCGAATTAACGGCAATTGCTTGTGTCACTGATGTATTTAAACAACTAACGTGAGTTAGCCGCCACAAAATTATGCAATAATGCGCTAACTTCGCAGGCGTGTTCAACCGGCATCATGTGCCTAGCATCAGGTAAAATAATAGCTGTTGCTGAACTTATTTTTTCCGCTAATGCATAACTCATAGCAGGGGTAGAACCCGGGTCTAACTCCCCAGTAGTGACCAATGTAGGGCAAGTAATAAGGCTTAACTGCTCATGCATGGCATTGTCACCTTCACCAAACAAACGATAACAGCGGCTGTAACTTGTTTTATTATTAGCTAAAACTTGGGCCCTTAATTGGTTTATGTAGTCACTATGTGTTTGAGTATATAGGTTGCTAAACCAGCGGGTTAGAGCCTGTTCTAAATTAGCGCTAGGACCATGCGCTTCAACCTCAGTGACGCGCTTTAAAATGATTGCGCGCAACGCATCACTGCGATTAAATACTGAACTCATAAGCGTTAAACTTTGCAGTTTGTGATGAAATTGGATGGCAAAAATGCGAGCCACCAAGCCCCCTAACGAAAACCCTATTAAATGCACCTTTTTAAGTTTCAGGTGCTCTAGTAAGGCGTTAAGCTGATGGGTTAAGCCCCCTAGTTCCAAATCAGATGGTGCCTTGGGACTTAGTCCATGGCCTATTAGGTCATAGGTGATAATTTGGTATTTAGCTTGCAAGTTTGCGACTTGGTTTCGCCATATAGTTAAATCTAAACCGACACCATGAATAAAGACTAAGGTGTCATGCGGGTTTTCAGATGGGTGTTTTTGGTCAGTTCTTAGGGGACTAAAAACTTGGTAGTGGGTTCCGTTAGGGCAAAATAAAGTCATTAATTTTGGACTTTATTTGCAGCTTCTTCGGCTGCAATTTCTTCCATATCCAAATAACGGTTACCGATGCGGGGGTGTGCGCGGCCTCCGTCTGAACCACCCAGCACAACAATGATTTCATCAGCGGCAGGGGCATCTTCAATGTGCATTTCTAACGTAATATAGTGGGACCGAAAACCAGCATCATCCTTGTGCATCATAGGTATTTGAATAGATGTTCCAGCAGGGCCTCGTTTATTGGTAAAACTTAAAAAACTTTTTGCATTAACCGCGTCTCGGTAATGGTTACCGAACCGAAGGGTATGGATAATACCAGAAGCGTGCTCAATTTCACCATCTAAGCCGATGACAGCGGCTTTACCATAGGCCTCAATGGCGTCACCACTTGGAAAGTGAGCGAGCACCTTAGCGACCATTTGTTCACCCAATTCAGAACAACCTGCGGTAATCTCAGGGCGCAGATTTTCAACAAACCCTTGGCCTGCCCATGGATTTTTAATGACATAGGCCACTCCCACCATGGTAATAGGCACGGCTGCTGGTTTACCACCTTCAATGCGAAGTTCTTCTATGGTGGTAACAACTTTTCGTACTTCAAAATGCATAATGTATTCCTAATTAAAGCCGGCTGCAGTGGTTAGTTGAAGTTGGGCATGACTTTGTCTATAAATAACTGGAGGGATTTTTTCTTTTCTGCATGGGGTAAACCGTTATCACTCCAAAAACTAAATTGAGTCACACCCAATGATTCATAGTGCTTAATGCGTTTTGTCACTTGTGCGGGAGTGCCAATGAGCAGGTTATCGTGTAGTTCGTCTAAACCAAAGCCTGGTAGTTCGTCCATTTGTGCGTCAGTTAAAGGCTTAATAAAACCTTCTTTGGGGGTTTGTTCATTTTTAAACCATGCGTAAAAATAGGCATACCAATCGCGCAGGGCTTGAGCACCTCTTTGCCAATCTTCAGTTTCTTCATGCACCCATGTGTGACGTAAAGCGAGTAATTGTGGTGTGGGTTTGTCTGGGTGATTTGTGCAGGCCTGTTTAAAGCGTTGGCAGGCCATTTCAATGCTGGCATCGCCTGCAATAAGCGGCGTAACCATGACGTTACAATCATTTTCAACCGCATAGTCATGAGACTCTTGTTCGCGGGCAGCCACCCACATCGGTGGAAACGGCTTTTGGGTCGCACGAGGAACCGCTGTTGAGGTTGGAAAAGAATAGTGCTCACCGTCATGAGCGTAGTCGCCAGTCCAAAGTTTTTGTAAGGCAGGAATCATCTCACGGAGAGGCCCACCGCCTTCTTTGGCAGTCATTTGGTCTGTCATCCGATCAAATTCAGACTGGTAGGCACCTCGAGCTATACCAAAATCGAGACGGCCATCACTCATCATATCGACTAAAGCAGCTTCACTAGCTAGGCGCACAGGATTCCAAAAAGGAGCAACAATTGTGCCTAATCCTAAACGAATGGTCTTGGTAATGGGCGCAAGATAGGCCATAAAATTGAGTGGGTTAGGGCAGATCGTGAATTCCATCATGTGATGTTCACCAATCCATACGGTCTCAAAACCGGCTTTTTCAACCATGAGAGTGAGTTCCACTAATTCGTCAAACAACTCTTTATGGGGTTTTTTAGGATCAGAGCGTTCCATGTGAACAAATAAAGAAAATTTCATCGACGCAACTCCTTATTATTAACAGACTCACTAATCAAGCAAATGGGTCATTAACTTAGATTGTCTTATGGTATACCATCAGATTAATTGTTATATTCCCATCGAGCTAATCTTTTGTCAAGCCCTTGTATGACTAGCTATTGTCGTCACAATTGTCTAATCTTAGCTCATTACTTGTATTCACTTTAAAAGGTTTTACGGACGGCTTTTATGTTTCAATGTTTTTTTCCTAACCCCCGATGGTTTTTTATCTCACTAGTAGGTTGGGCCAGTTTATGTATTGCAGTTTGGTATGGCTGGGGAGATCAATTAGGAACCGCTTTAGGTTTTGAACTTCCAGCTGAAGATGCGGAACCTGTATTAGGATTGGGTCATTTTATTAGTCCTGATTTCATTTGGTTTTACCTCTACTTTTTCACAACATTAATGATGTTTGGTCTAGTTTGGATGCGTCTTTCACCTCATGAGTGGCAGTTATGGTCGATTTATGGCTCTGCCTTGATCTTGTTTAGTACTTACTTTTCGGTGCAGGTGTCGGTAGCAATCAACACCTGGCGCCGGCCGTTTTTTGATAACATTCAGGCGGCGCTTGCAGAGCCTGGTAGTATTACAGCCAAAGAGCTGTACGATTTGATCATTATCTTTGGTGAAATAGCATTTTTAGCAGTTATGGTCTTTGTTTTAACCCGTTTCTTTGTGAGCCACTACATTTTCCGCTGGCGTATGGCTATGAACGAGTTTTATGCCTCTAGATGGACTCAACTCAGACAGGTAGAAGGCGCAGCGCAACGGGTCCAAGAGGACACCATGCGGTTTGCGAGCATCATGGAAGGTTTAGGGGTGTCGTTGGTTGATGCCTTTATGACCTTAGTGGCATTTTTACCTGTACTTTGGTCCCTGTCTCAATATGTGACAGAGTTACCTATTGTCGGTTCTATTGCTTCTCCCTTATTTTATGCAGCAATTTTTTGGTCTATATTTGGTACCATGTTGATGGCATTTGTAGGCATAAAGCTGCCTGGTTTAGAGTTTCGTAATCAGCGAGTGGAAGCGGCTTATCGAAAAGAGTTAGTGTACGGAGAAGATCATGAAGACCGAGCTCAGCCGTTAACCTTATCGCAATTGTTTGGTAACGTGCGTAAGAACTACTTCCGTTTATATTTCCACTATATGTACTTCAATGTGGCACGGAGTTTTTTCTTGCAGGCAGATAATCTGTTTGCCTATATTATCCTCATTCCAACCATCGTAGCTGGAACCATCACCTTTGGTATTTTACAGCAAATATTGACTGCTTTTGGGCAGGTGAGTAATTCGTTTCAGTATTTAATTAATTCCTGGCCTACGATTGTTGAGTTACTTTCTGTTTACAAGCGTTTGCAATCGTTTGAACGAGTGCTACATGAGAAGCCACAAGTGGACATTGATCAGCAGTTCTTGGAAGAGGGCGAAGGCAGTTAAGGTAGCTGATTTAGCCTGAGCCACAGGCTATTTAATGGATACCACAGCCTTTGAGTATGATGTGTTTAATAGAGCTAGCTGCGTCTAAAAAGGCTTGCTCTGTTAACTGCTCAGTATCGTTGGCAATAATAATCTGTGGCTCAAAATCAGCGTAGTATTGGGTGCTAGCCCAAATCATAAAGATGACATGGGCAGGGTCGATGTCATCCATTTTTCCCTGCGCTACCCAGCTTTCAAAGACACTCATGCGCTGTTTAAACCACTGGCGGTAATCTTGCTGCAAGTAAGCACTCAAATGAGGTGCTCCACTAATCATCTCCTTTGCAAACAAACGCGATGCTGTGGGGTGGGTCCGAGAAAAGTCGATTTTTGCATCAATATAACGACTCAATACATAAGCGGGTTCGTCATGGCTAGATAGCTCATTAAATACGTTATCCCAGAGGTTAAGGGTGTTTTCAAGCACCGCTCCATAGAGGCCAAGTTTACTCGTAAAGTAATAATGAATATTAGCTTTGGGAACCTGGGCAGATTCAGCAATACGCTGCATGGTGGCACCACGAAAACCATGACAGGCAAACTCTGCTTGGGCGGCTTGCAAAATTAAGTCGCGGCTTTGTTCTCTGATGCGTCCAGGTTTGTATGGGCCTCTAATGATGCTCTTGGTCATGTGTGGTGCCATTAAGTACGAAAACGGGAGTGCTTTAACACTGTGATAATGGCCACTGTAACATAAATGAAAAGTTGACTAAAAAGACAGGTATTGAGAAGATGTGTCTCTAATTGATAAGAGTAACTAATATGCACCTGTTATTAAATCAAACTAACATTGAGATAGTGGATCCAGCAGCAGACACCACTTTATTACATTGGCTAAGAGAAACACAATACTTAACGGCAACTAAAGAAGGTTGCGCCGTGGGTGATTGTGGGGCTTGCACGGTGATCGTGGGCCAACTGATTCAAGGTCAGATAGCTTATCGCAGTGTGAACGCCTGCATTGCTTTATTAGGCAGTCTCCATGCATGCCACATTATTACTTTAGACGCATTACAAGGCCCTGAACTCCATCCTGTGCAGCAAGCGATGGTGGATTTTCACTCGAGCCAGTGTGGCTTTTGTAGCCCTGGGTTTGTCATGTCCCTTATTGTCTGGTGGCTCAATACCCCAGCCAACTCGTTGGCTACGCCTGAAGATTTTGCTAACCATCGACATGGTGTAGAACTGGCCCTGTCTGGCAACTTATGCCGGTGTACCGGTTATCATCCTATCCTTTTGGCGGCTGATCATTTAGCGCCTATGGATAGAGCCACCGACCCTTTGTTTAATCAGTTAGGTGGCTTAGACCGATGCCATGTGCAGTTAAAAAATATGGTCCTTGCGGGTCAACAGATCCCTAACCCAGCTTATACGAGTCCATCTGACCTGGCTGCCTTGGCTTTGGCCTATGAGGCCGCACCTAACGCCAAGTTAGTGGCTGGTTCGACGGACTTAGCCTTAGACATTACTCAGGGTCTTCAGTCTTTTAAGTGCCTTATTGACGTTACTGGCGTAGAGGAATTGCAAGGGATAGACGAGCGAGATAAAAAACTTCATATTGGCGCTGGTGTAAGTCTGAGTGAGGTGGAGTTTTTCTGTCAAACTAAGTTACCCCAAATGAGTGACCTGTTAGCTAGTTTTGCTTCACGGCAAGTGCGCAATCGTGCCACCTTGGTGGGTAATATCGCCAACAGTTCGCCGATTGCTGATATTCCCCCATTGCTACTGGTGATGGATGCTGAACTAGTTTTACAGCAAGGTTTAAAGCAGCGCACCATAGCTTTAAAAGGGTTTAATTTGGGTTATAAGCAAACCGCCTTAGCCACGGGCGAATTTATTCATAGTGTAATCTTACCCCTTCCATCAAATGGCCAGCGAGTGTGGATAGAGAAAGTGAGTAAACGCACAGAAGATGATATCTCTGCCACGTGCGTGGCCATGAGCTTAACCTTAGATCACGATACCATCGTTCAGATTAATATTGCCTGTGGTGGTATGGCGGCGACTCCTAAAATGGCTAATATGTCGCAAAGTCAATTATTAGGGCAACCCCTCACACCCCAGCTTATTGCTCAAGTACCTGTGTGGTTGGCACAGGATTATCAACCCATTGATGACATGAGAGCGAGCGCCGCTTATCGTCAGCAGGTGACCTCCAATATTGTTACAGGATTTTTACGGGCGGCCATAGCATGAGAAAATTACCTAAATTATCGCCGCAAAACTCCGCGTCTGTTGGACCTACGAATGGTGATGCTGCTCAAAATTTAAACACCACCACTACGACCATAGGTAAACCATCGCCCCACGAAAGTGCAAAGTTACACCTCACGGGTAAGGCGCTGTACATTGATGATATTCCTACACCAGTAGGCTGCCTGCATGCCTACGTGGGTATGGCGAATGTGGCCTGTGGCTTGCTAAAAAGTCAAAACTTGAGCAGCGTCGCCAGTGCATTAGGCGTGGTCGATGTCATTACTGCCAAAGATGTACCGGGTCATATAGACATTGGCCCTGTATTTGGTGGTGACCCTTTGCTGGTAGAAGGACAAATTAATTACTTCGGACAGCCTCTATTTGCGGTGGCGGCTATTAGTCGTGATGCAGCCCGCAAAGCCGCTTTGTTAGGGCACGCAGTCATTGACTCAACACCACCACTGTTAAGCTTAGAACAAGCTCAAATGAATAATAAAAAAGTGCGCCCAAGTCACAGCTTAGTTAAAGGTGATAGTGTGGTGGCACTGCAAAAATCGATGCGTCGTCTCACTATTGATCAGCAAGTTGGTGGGCAAGAACACTATTACCTTGAGGGCCAGGTTTGCCTCGCTATACCCCAAGATAACGGTGGCGTTTTGGTACACAGTTCTAGTCAACATCCCAGTGAAGTGCAAAAGCTGGTGGCTGAAGTATTGGCCTTAGCCATGCACAAAGTGGTGGTAGACACAAGACGCATGGGCGGTGGTTTTGGTGGCAAAGAAACTCAAGCTGCACAATGGGCATGTCTGGCTGCACTGCTAGCTGTGCGCAACCAAAAGGCTGTAAAACTGCGCTTGGCACGCAGTGATGACATGGCCCTGACAGGTAAACGCCATCCCTTTGTAAACCAAGCTCAGGTGGGTTTTGATGACGCCGGACGAATTACAGCGGTCTGTGCTGAACTCAATGGATTGTGTGGTTCTAGTGCAGATCTGTCAGATGCTATAGTTGATCGTGCTATGTTCCATACAGATAATGCGTACTATCTTCCGGCAGCGACAATTACGGGCCATCGGTGGTTTCAAAATACAGTTTCAAACACCGCTTTTAGAGGCTTTGGTGGCCCCCAAGGTATGATGTTAGCTGAACAGATGATGGATGATGTGGCCCGCGCTCTGGGCAAAGACCCTTTATTAATAAGACAAACTAACTTATACGGTCAACACGAACGCAACCTCACGCCCTACCATCAGATCGTAAAGGGTGTAGATCTAGAGCGCATTATCGATGAGCTGGTGGAATCCAGTGAGTATTGGGCTCGGCGACAAGCCATTCGCAGCTTCAATAAAAATGCCTTAAAACATGGGGGGCGATATCTTAAAGGCTTGGCTCTAACACCGGTAAAATTTGGTATTTCTTTTACCGCAATGTTCCTCAATCAAGCAGGAGCACTGGTGCATATTTATACCGACGGCACAGTCCAAGTGAGTCATGGTGGCACAGAAATGGGGCAGGGTTTGTATACTAAAATTGCTCAGGTTGTTGCTGCTGAGTTGGGTCTGCCACTGGAGTCTATTGAGGTGACTTCAACACGCACAGATAAGGTGCCCAATACATCACCTACAGCCGCATCAAGTGGCACTGACTTGAATGGTCAAGCCGCCCGTAATGCGGTCCTTACGATTAAGCAGCGCTTAATAGATCACTTAGTGGCGACTTACCAAGCCGAAGCTGAGGCGATTATCTTTAATGATGGCCTAGTATCATGGCCAAGCCACAGTCTTGCCTTTGCAGAACTTGCACAGGAGGCTTACATGGCTCGCATTTCCATGTCTGCTACAGGTTATTATCGTACCCCAAAAATCCACTATGACCGCCAAAAGGCTAAGGGCAATCCGTTCTTTTATTTTTCCTGTGGAGCTTCTGTGAGTGAGGTAGAAGTGGACACCTTCACTGGCACTTACACGGTGGCTAGAGTTGATATTTTACATGATGTGGGTGAAAGTATTAATCCAGCGATTGATGTGGGTCAAATAGAGGGGGGCTTTATTCAGGGCATGGGATGGCTAACCACTGAGGAATTAGTGTGGGGCCAAGATGGTCGATTGCAAACGAATGGGGGCGCGAGTTACAAAATACCTGCTGTCGGTGACACTCCTAAACAGTTTAATGTGGCTTTACTAAAAAATAGTAAAAACCATGAGGCCACCATATATCATTCCAAGGCGGTAGGCGAACCGCCTTTAATGCATGGTATTTCTGTGTGGTCCGCTTTACGGGATGCCATTTGGGCGGCGGGTGACGAGCAAACAAATCCTCAACTTAATACGCCAGCGACTCCAGAGCGTGTATTGTGGGCATTAGAAGCGGTCAAAGCTTCAATTGTGGAGAGTGTGTGATGAAGGCATGGCTTGAGGCTCAGTGGCAGTGTGAACAGCACAATCAATCCTATGTACTGGTAAGTATTGTGGCCTTGCAGGGCTCATCACCCCGGGGTGTGGGCAGTAAGCTTTTAGTCACTGAAGATCAACAGTTTGACTCCATTGGCGGTGGACATCTCGAGTACAAAGCGATTGCCCAAGCCCGTCTGATGATGACACAAGAGCACCAAACAGAAATAATTGATTACCCGCTTGGTGCCAGTTTGGGCCAGTGCTGTGGTGGTAAGGTGAGTCTGATGTTTGAAGTTTTCAAAGCCACCAAAATGCCCGTAGTCGTCTTTGGCGCTGGTCATGTTGGACGAGCGTTAGTGCCTCTGTTAGCGCAATTACCCGTGCAAGTCACATGGGTGGATAGCCGTTACGATATGTTACCTAAAGAACTACCACACGGGGTAGTGGGCATGCAGGAGGAACATCCTCAAGATTACATCACAGACTGTGTAGCGAATAGCTGTTACTTAGTCATGACGCATCATCATGGGGTTGATTTGGCGCTCACTGAAGCCATACTCAAACGGGGTGATGCTTATTATCTGGGGGTCATTGGTTCAGTCACTAAAGGCCGTAAGTTCCGCCAAAGGTTGGCTGCTAAGGATTACTCTGTAAATTCCATCAGTCACTTAAATTGCCCTATGGGAAAAGCTGGAATCAGTGGCAAGCAACCCATGGAAGTCGCCATCGCCATTGCTGCTCAAGTGATGGATTTGTATCAAAACTTTGATTTGAAACACCAAAAATGCCTTGCTAAGGCAAACCCAGTGCCGCTAAATAACGAGAGCTTAGAATATGTCTGAACGTTTAATGCGTGGCCCTCTATTACACTGTTTGGCAGAACCTGATAAGGACGCAGCAGCAGTTGACTATCGGCCTGATGCGCTACTGTGGCTGCAACATGGCAAGGTCTATAAAATGGGTGATTATGAGTCTCTTGTGCATGAATTAATGCCTGCACAATTGTCTCAGGTCGAAGATTGTAGTGAATATTTAATGGTGCCAGGATTTGTAGATTGTCATATTCATTATCCACAAACTGAAATGATTGCAGCTTATGGCACCCAGTTATTAGATTGGTTAAACACCTACACCTTTCCCGTTGAGGCTCACTTTAAAGACCCACTAAAAGCCGCTGCGGTGGCTGAGGTATTTATTGATCAATTATTGACCAATGGTACCACTACGGCCTTAGTGTTTTGCTCTGTTCATCCAGCCTCTGTGGATGCTTTGTTTAAGGAGGCACAAAAGCACCATATGCGGCTCATTGCTGGTAAGGTTATGATGGACCGCAACGCGCCATCTGAGGTGCTCGATACGGCATCTACAAGTTACCTACAAAGCAAGCAGCTTATTGAGCGATGGCATGGGGTAGATCGTTTGCAATATGCCGTCACTCCTCGTTTTGCCCCCACATCAACTGCAGAACAATTAGCTGCTGCAGGGCGCTTGTTGGCTGAACATAAGGGGGTATACCTGCATACCCACCTAGCCGAAAATATAGATGAAATTAAGTGGGTGAAGACCCTTTTTCCAGAGGCAAAAGATTACTTAGATGTCTATGATCAAGCCGGTTTGTTGGGCAAGCGTAGTGTGTTTGCGCATGGTATTCACTTGTGTGACAGGGAATGTGAACGCTTAGCTACCTCAGATTCTGCGATTGCTCACTGCCCAACTTCAAATTTATTTATTGGCTCTGGACTATTTCCCATGGCGCGTTTGCAAAACCACGGCATTAAAATTGGTGTGGGCACAGACGTCGGTGGGGGTACCAGTTTTAACATGCTTCAAACCTTAGCTGATAGTTATAAAATGCAACAGTTGCAAGGCCATAATTTGAGCCCAGAACAAAGCTTCTATCTTGCCACTTTAGGAGGTGCAACCGCCCTTGATCTGGATGATAAAATAGGTAACTTTGCCATCGGTAAAGAAGCTGATTTTTTGCTCTTAGATCCTAATGCCACTGACTTATTGAAGTTTCGTACGGGCCATTGTAAAGACTGGCGTGACTTAATTTTTGTATTGCAGACATTGGGAGATGATCGGGTGATTGCGCAAACAAACATCATGGGGATTGCGCAGTGATAGCGGCTTAGGAAAGTCATCCTTGGCGCTATAAATGAGTGTTAAACCATGTTACTAACTGCTATAACACAGGTTGTTTTAGAGATGTCCATAGATAGGAATTAATTCCATGCCACAAAGCACGCGTTTGCTAGCCAATCGACTCGTATCAGCAGTGAGTTTAGGTTGTATGAGTTTGTCCCATGGTTATGGTGAAAAGAGTAGCCGTAAGCACAGTGAAAAATTCCTCCACCAAGCGCTCGACTTAGGCTATACCATGCTGGACACTGCGGCTGTTTATGGCCATGGTCATAACGAGTCTTTGATCGGACATTTCATTAGCCAAAGACGCAGTGAATTCTTCCTGGCGAGCAAGTGTGGTTTTGGTCAACAGCCTGATAGTCAGCCTAGTATTAATGGCAGACCTGAATATATTAAAGCCACTTGTGAGGCCAGTTTAAAGCGTTTACAAACGGATCACATCGACCTTTATTATTTGCACCGGCGTGACATGAATGTGCCTCTAGAGGATAGTATTGGGGCGTTGGCTGATTTATGCCAAGAGGGCAAAATTGGGGCAGTGGGGGTTTCAGAAATAAGCGCCGCAGATTTGCATAAGGCCCACGCTGAGCACCCCATCAGTGCTATTCAGTCAGAATACTCCTTATGGACTCGTAATGTTGAAATTGAAGTCCTAGAGGCGAGTCAGAAAATTGGCGCAGCCTTCGTCGCTTTTAGTCCCCTAGCACGTGGTTTTTTGACCAATAAACTACACGACACCTCACAACTTGTAGAGCATGACTTACGTCACACTATGCCGCGCTTTAATGCGCAACATTACCCAGCAAATCTGGCACTATTGCCTGCTTACATTAGCCTAGCAGAACGCCAAGGCTGCACGCCCGCTCAGCTTGCTTTAGCTTGGGTTTTAACTCAAGGTGATCATATTATAGCCATTCCTGGTACCCAGAATCTGGCGCACTTGAAGCAAAATATTGTCGCCAACGATTTAGAGTTGGAAGCCCATGTTGTTGTCGAACTCAACGACCTAATCAATCAACACACGGTGCAAGGGGCAAGATACAGCGATAAAGCTCAAGCGACGGTCACCACAGAACGTTTTAGCAAAAAAGACTAAAGCCTCAGGAGCCAATCATTGGTCTATTAAGGCTTAGGGTTTGGCATCAGCAATAATCATTGCTGATGCCTTCTCTCCAATCATAACGCAGGCTGCGTTGGTGTTGCCACTAATTAGTGTTGGCATAATGGATGCGTCAGCAACTCGCAAACCCTCAATACCATAAACGCGTAAAGCAGCATCCACCACAGCTAATTCACCTTGTCCCATGGCGCAAGTCCCTACAGGATGGTACTCCGTCTCTGCTGTGGCTTTGATAAAATCACTAACTTGTTGATCTGAATATACATCAGTGCCAGGTGAGTGTTCATGGCTAATGAGGTCTGCAAAGGGTCCACTGGACAAAATGTTTCTGCATAAATAAATGCTTTCTCGCATGCGCTCAATATTGCCTTGGGTCTGTAAAAAACGCTGATCAATGACCGGTGCATGATGGGGTTGGGCGCTAGCTAGGGTGATTTCCCCCGTGTCGGTAGGGCGCAAGTTGCACGCATGAATCGTCACGCCATGGGCTTTTAACTCGGGCACAGGCGTGGGAAATATCATTAAAGGTATGAAGTGGAGCTGTATATCGGGCCGCGTGGGACTGTATTTTGAGCTCACAAAGGCACCACTTTCAGCTGCATTAGTGGCACCTGGGCCTGATTTATTCCAAAAATAACGTAGGCCGGTGGTGAGTGCACCAATGCCTTTATTGGCGCCCAATAGGCTATTCGCCTCTTTAGTGCAGGCCAGCACTGACACGTTGAGGTGGTCTTGTAGATTTTTACCGACACCAGGCAGATTAACCTGCATTTTAATATGGTGTTTCACCAGTTCTGGTTCAGGGCCAATGCCAGAAAGCATCAATAAGTGGGGTGACCCAATGGCGCCAGCACTGAGAATTATTTCTTTGTTAGCAAACGCTGTACTGACTTTGTGGCCAACCTGATAGCTAACGCCCAGGGCTCTTCTTGCTTCAATAATAATGCGCCTAACGTGGGCTCCAGTAATAACGGTTAGATTGGGGCGGTCTGCAATAGGGTGTAGATAAGCCGTTGCTGTGCTGCAGCGTTTGGACTCTTTTTGTGTCACTTGGTAGCGTCCAGCTCCTGCTTGCTGGTGGCCATTAAAGTCAGAGTTGTGAGTGATGCCCATAGCCACTGCAGACTCTACAAATTGGTCACTCAAAGGATGGGTATAAGCACGGTCACTGATCGTTAATGGTCCCTTAGTGCCATGATAACCAAGGTCAAGATGAGTTCCTAAATTAGTTTCAGATTGACGAAAAAAGGGTAGCACGTCGTTATATCCCCAACCCTCATTGCCTAAGCGACACCATTCATCGTAATCCTGTTGTTGGCCTCGTATATGCACCATGGCATTAATAGCGCTAGTACCACCTAAGGTTTTACCTCTGGGAATTGGGATTTGGCGCTGGTGCATCGCCGTTTGTGGAGCTGATTGGTAACGCCAGTTAAGGGTTTTGTGATCGAGTAAAAATGCAATGCCTGCAGGCATATGAATCAGTGGATTACGATCACGTGGTCCGGCTTCGAGCAGCAGCACCTCACAATTGAGGTCAGCACTTAAACGGTTGGCTAATACGCAGCCTGCAGAACCTGCGCCGATAACAATGTAGTCGTAATGATGATGTGCCATGACGGGACCTTTATTTTTATTATATCCATACGGGGGTCGTTTGCATCGACTCAGGAATCGCAATGCCCATGCGCTGCAAAATACTGGGCGCAATAGCCGTTTGACTAATTACATAGTCTGGTGGCGGGCCCTGAATCACATGGTTAGGGTTAGCAAAGTAGTAAATAGGAATATCGCGCATAATGGCTTCAGTGCCGCCATGGTGACCACGAGCACTTTGGCCGTGATCTGCCGTGATGATGACATCATAACCTTGTGCTTGCCATCGAGGGATAAAATCGCCAAGCGCTGCATCGATGGTGTAACAATTTTTGTCGATTTGAATGGAATCAAATCCATAATTATGGCCTAAGCTGTCCAACGTACAGGAATGGAATAAAAAATAATCTGGCTGGTGTCGTTCAATCAGTAAGCTCATTTGCCAAAAAAGGTCAATGTCTGAGGGCGTTGCAGGCTGGGCTTTATTGGCGCCAGCCATGGTATAAAAACGGGCGTGTTGAATAGGTCGATGGATGTCATCCACTTCCATATCGCGCATGGGATCAAAAGGGCTGGCTTGGAAATAATCTGAAAAAAATGAATGGGCGATCGCTGCAGTAGTGCCACCTGCGGCTCTGACAGCACTAAAAATATCGGCATCTTCTAACTTGCCTTCATGGTAGTTAGAGGTCACACCATGGTCTTGAGGTGTGAGCCCTGTATGGATGCTGGCGTAACATGGGCCAGACACCGATGGCAACACGGCGTGGCCTTGCCATACTCTTGCTTCTCCTGCTTCTACCCAACCTTCTAAGTTGCCCATAAGCTGGCGCGCATAGGAATAACCGAGTCCGTCTAAAATTAACAAAATAACTCTATTTTTCATAACTTTGAAGCCTATATTATTAGTATTATTGAATTCTTGTGGTACTCTTATGCAAGGGCTTGCAGTGTGGCATTCTCGCCACGCAAAATGCAACCCTAGTGAGCACAAGACTTTAGTTATTAAGAGGCGCATATCGACCCTGTATCAGACACTAGTATTACCCAACTGCTCATTGGCTTAGCGGGCGGGGTAGCCTTGCTTATTTGGGGCTTAAAGCGGGTGCAACAGGGAATGAAACGAGCTTTTGGTGGGCGCCTTACTTATTTGATTCGTGATCGTTTTGCCGGTGTCTGGTCTGCTTTAGGTTTAGGTGTATTCCTTACTCTCATTTTGCAAAGTAGTACGGCATCTGCATTACTTGCAGCATCTTTAGGTGTGCAAGGTGAAGCAGGTCTAGCCTTATTACTCGGTGCTGATGTAGGTACCACTCTTGTTGCGCTGGTGCTTAGTTTTGACCTTAGTGCTTTTAGCCCTTTGTTGCTAGCCGTTGGGATCTTTATGGAACTGCGTGCCAAAGACAAGCGGCAGCGTGGCATTGGCGAAGGACTTATGGGTTTAGGTCTGATGCTATTGGCACTTGGGCTATTGCGTCAACAAGCAGTCCCGCTGGAGGGCTCTGAACTCTTTAGCGACATGCTGCAAAGTCTCATTGCGGAGCCTTGGTTAGCTATTCTATTTGCTGCCGTACTCACCTTTTTACTCCACTCTAGTCTTGTGATGGTACTTTTATTGGCGGGCCTTGTGGGGGCTGGCGTCATTGGTGTCGAGTCTGGCATGATGCTCATCCTTGGGGTTAATATTGGCAGTGCGGGTATTCCTGTGTACTTGTCACGCAAGTCGAGCAATGCCAAACGGGTGGCACCCCTAGGCAACTTAATATTACGCACCATCGGTGCTATGGCTTTTGCACCATGGGTAACGGAAGTCCATATGGGGCTCAACTACGTGAGTATGGACCCAGCCTGGCAGGTTGTATTAATGCACTGCTTGTTTAACGTGACTGTCGCTGCTTTTGGTATGTTAATTGTGAGTAAGTTGGCAGGTTGGATTGATACGCGTCTGCCGCGTGAAACCTTAGCCCCTTTACCAAGTCCTAAATACCTCAAAGATGTGCAAGAAACGGCACCGTCAGCGGCGTTGGCTAACGTTGTACGAGACACCCTCACCATGGGTGAGTTGCTCGAAGATATGCTGCGTGAGGTGCATCTAGGCATGACCGAGCGCTATGATGCGCTGGAGAAAAAAATCCATCAAAGTGATGACATTATTGATGATTTCCACCAACAAATTAATGCTTATTTATTAGAGCTGGGTGGTCAGGACTTAACTGAAGATGAACGTTATCGCTGCCAAGATTTGCTCCTATTCATCACTAATATAGAGCATGCAGGTGATACCTTAGAGCGCAGCATGACCCTTTTATTAAAGAAGAAAAACAATTTACACATTGATTTTACTGATTATGAAAATGAAGCCTTAGATTCGAGCATGAAGGCTATTTTTAAAGTCATGCCCATGTCGTTCCAAGTGATGATGAGTGAAGATGTGAGCAGCGCTCGGGGCCTGATTCAGGCTAAACATGAATTTAACATCAACCATCAAAAGTTTCTAGATGGTCAGCAGCACAGAACCATGCAAGCTGAAAAAGCGAACCCCGTAGCCCATTCTTTGTTCACAGATTTAATGCGAGACGTTAAACGTTTGCATTCTCATTTCACGGCCATAGCGTATCCTGTCCTTAATCGCGAGGGTGAACTTAGAACGAGTCGGTGGAGAGGGTATAACGAGCCAAAGTCTGCTCAATCTATGCCTGATCAACTAAATGATGCCCCAGCGCCTGATGTTTTGGTGAATGACAAAACTGATGTTGCCCAAAGTGATGCAGATCAGGCAGCAGAAGTGATGGCGCAAGTAGGGCAAATTGGGGAACAACCGGAAGTCTCTGAAACAGCCGAAGTGTTGCCAGTTCAAGCTGGGGTTAAACCTTTGTGATCCGAGCTAAGCGCCCATTTGATGCAAGCAAGATCAAAGGTATTGTTTTTGATAAAGATGGAACCCTGCTCGATTTTCATGGCACCTGGATGCCAAAGTTGCGAGCTGCAGTATCTGAGTTAGCCAATGGCGACGCAAATGTGGCTTTAACTATGTTGGAAATAGTAGGTTTTGATAGTCATCAAAACCGAGTGTTGGGTGGATCTGTGTTAGCAGCAGGAGATAATCGAGATATTAGCCTCATTTGGGCACCCCTGGTGAATCAATCCGTTGATCGGGTTGAGGCTTTATTGAATAAGATGTTTGCAGACTCTACTTATGGGGACAGCGTCGCTGTGAAAGAGCTTACACCAAGCCTCAATCAGCTGGCTCATTTAGGTTTAGTCCTTGGGGTAGCGACTATGGATAGTGAGGCAGGAATCAAAGCCACTTTAAGTGACTTTGGGTGTTTGCACCTGTTTGACTATGCCGTGGGTTATGACTCTGGCTTTGGCAGTAAACCGGGGCCAGGGATGGTGTTAGGCTTTTGCCAACACACCGGTTTAAAACCTGAAGAAGTTATGGTGGTGGGTGACAATACTCATGATTTACACATGGGCCAAAGTGCTGGTGTGGGTTTTAATGTTGGCGTACTCACAGGCACAAGCACTCGATCTGAATTAATCACTGATGCTGATTTAGTATTAGATTCGATTGCTGATCTTAGGGCCCTTTGGGCTTAATTTATAAGGCCTTCATTTTGTTAATTTTTAGGCTATTCTAGTGTGGTCATTAATAGCCATGGCCTGCTATGATGCAACGCGTTATTCGATTCAATTAAAGGTGTATCTCCCATGGCAAAGACCATTATCTCAACCAACAAAGCCCCCGCAGCAATTGGCACCTACTCGCAGGCTGTGAAGGTTGGCAATATCGTTTACATTTCTGGTCAAATTCCGTTAGATCCAGACACTATGGAAGTGTGTAGTCAGGACTTTGCGACTCAAGCCAAGCAGGTGTTTGAAAATTTAAAGGCGGTTGCAGAAGCCAGTGGCGGTACCTTGGCTGATGCGGTTAAGTTGAATATATCCATGACCGACTTGTCTAATTTTCCCACGATTAATGAAATTATGGCCACTTACATAGAACAGCCATATCCTGCGCGAGCTGCCGTAGGCGTTGCCGCGCTTCCTAAAGCGGTGCAAGTAGAGATTGAAGCTATTCTTCATTTAGACTCTTGAAAAGTAATGTCCAAAAAGGCTATGGCCAGGACCAAGTTAAGGAATTAAAAGAGCTTGAGTTAATGGCTCTTTTAAAATCCTTGTGGCCCTACCTTATGATTCATAAGGCTCGGGTGATTATTGCGATGGCCTTGTTGGTAAGTGCCAAAGGAGTGGCCTTAGTCATTCCTTGGGTCTTCAAACATATAGTTGATGCCTTAGATGGTGGTAGTCCAGAGCAACTACTTGTTATCCCCTTGGGTTTTGTCCTGCTGTACGGAGGCATGCGCTTTGGTGCTGTATTCTTAGGTGAACTGCGTGATGCGGTGTTTAGCCGAGTCACCGAAAGTGCCATGAGTAAAGTGGGCTTAGAAGTGTTTGCGCACTTGCATCAGTTGGAGCTCGATTTTCACCTGGGTCGCCAAACAGGCGGTATATCTCGTGACATAGACCGTGGTACCAACGGCATCAACTTTATGATGCGCTTTATGGTGTTTAACATCTTACCCACCATTATTGAACTCATTGTCGTGATGCTGATCTTGTTATTTGCCTTTGATGTTTGGTTTTCAGCTGTGACTTTGGTGTGTGTAGTGGCTTATGTGGCGTTTAGTATTAAGACCACAGAATGGCGCACTCGATTTGTAAAAGAGGCCAATCGTTTAGACAGTAAGTCGAGTACCCGTGCTGTAGATAGCTTGCTCAATTTTGAAACTGTGAAATATTTTAATAATGAGGCTTTTGAAGCCAAACAATACAACACTAATTTACGAGCCTGGGAACAGGCGCGGGTCGATAATCGATTATCTTTAGCGTTGCTAAACTCTGGGCAAGCATTAATTATTGGTTTAGGGGTGACGGCCCTGATGTACTTAGCTGCGAAGGGTGTGGCCGAAGAAACCATGACTATTGGTGACTTAGTCATGGTCAACTTATATCTTTTACAGTTGTTTGTGCCCTTGAACGCCTTAGGTTTTATTTACCGTGAGATCCGCAGAGCTTTGTCTGACATAGAGAATATGTTTGGTCTACTCAGGCGCCAATCCACAGTACAGGATAAAGCGCAAGCCACCGTGTTGAAGGTTGAACAGGCAGCTATTGAATTTGAAGCGGTCGATTTTAGCTATCAGAGCCAACGCCAAATTCTGAAACAGCTGAGTTTTAGCGTCGCCCCTGGTGAAAAAGTAGCCATTGTAGGACCCAGTGGTTCTGGCAAATCAACGATTGGACGCTTATTATTTCGCTTCTATGACATCAGCGCGGGTGCTATTCGGGTTGATGGTCAAGATGTGCGAGACGTGCAACAACTCAGTTTAAGGCAGGCCATTGGTGTGGTGCCTCAAGATACAGTTCTATTCAATGACACCATTTGGAATAATGTTGCCTATGGCTTTCCTGAGGCCAGCGATGAAGCGATCTGGAAAGCCATTGATATGGCTTCATTAAGGGGTTTTGTCGAGTCCATTCCAGATGGTGTAGCCACCGTTGTAGGTGAGCGTGGCTTAAAGGTTTCTGGTGGTGAAAAGCAACGCATCGCCATTGCCAGAGTGTTGCTAAAGAATCCAGCGATCTTATTATTTGATGAAGCGACTTCGGCCCTAGATTCAGAATCTGAACGTAGTATTCTTAAAGCCATGGTAGACATATCAGCCAACAAAACTACCCTAGTCATTGCCCACAGATTATCTACTGTGGTTGATGCAGACCGAATTTTGGTGGTTGACGGTGGAGAAATTGTAGAGCAAGGCAGTCATCAAGAGTTACTCACCCAAGATGGCCAGTACGCTCGATTGTGGCATATGCAACAAACCACTAACGGTTAAAGAACTGGCTTAAGCGCTTGCAGGCTTGCTGTAAAATAGACAGATCTGTGGCATAAGAAAGACGAAAGTGTTGTGGTAGGCCAAAAGCGCTGCCCGGCACTAACGCCACTCCAGTGTGAGCCAATATATCCTCGACTAGTTGCAAGTCGTGAGCATAGTTAAGTTGGAGCATCGCCACACTGCAATCGACAAAGGTGTAAAAAGTACCTTGGCTCGGCAAGGCGTCTAGCCCAGATATTTGATTAAGCTGATGGATAACGTAATCATGTCGGTGTTGATAGGCTTGCACCATAGGCTGCAACAGGTCTTGTGGGCCATCTAAGGCAGCTAAAGCTGCCACTTGGCTGATGCTGCTGGCACAGGAACTGGATTCAGTCTGAGCATTGATCATGGCACCAATTATGGCTTCTGGACCCACGGCATATCCAATCCGCCAACCGGTCATCGCATAGGCTTTAGACACCCCGTTGACTAACACACAACGCTCAGCCAGATCAGGACACACGTTTAGCAAATTGATTAAAGGCTCTGAACCCCAGTAAATGTGTTCGTATATATCATCACTTAAAATAATGACTTGTGGGTGCAACCGCAGTACTGCCCCAATATCGATCAACTCACTACGACTGTAGGTTTGTCCACTTGGATTGCACGGGCTGTTAAACATTAATAGTTTCGTTTTATCCGTAATGGCAGTTGATAATTGTGCCGCAGTGAGTTTAAACGCCTGTGATGCTGGGCAAGGTAGAACAATAGACTGAGCGCTCGCCATCGCCACCATAGCATCATAGGATACCCAGTAAGGTGCTGGAATAATAACTTCATCGCCTGCTTCTAGGATAGCCACCGTTAGGTTGTAGATACTCTGTTTAGCACCGTTGCTGACTAATACTTGGTTAGTGCAGTAACTCAATTGGTTGTCACGCTGGTATTTATCACAGATGGCTTGGCGCAAGGCCAGGGTACCTGCGACATGGGTGTAGCGCGTTTGTCCTGTTTTCATTGCCACAATCGCAGCTTGAATCACGTGGTTGGGGGTATCGAAGTCGGGTTCACCAACGGCTAAATTGATAACGTCTGCACCATCAGCTTTCATTTGTGAGGCTAAATTACTAATACGCACAGTAGCAGATGGCTTAAAAGATTGGATTCGTTGCGAAAGAGGCCACGTCACGGGCATAACTCCGTTATAATGTTGGGTTGCTGCATTAGGGTATCACGCTGGGCCCTAGATAATGAATCCAAAATGACGTAAATAATGAATCCTCAATTTGAATTAAAGTCAAAGTTTGAACCTGCAGGCGACCAGCCTACAGCCATTAAAGAGCTAGTAGAGGGCATAGGGGCAGGCTTAGCCGCGCAAACCTTACTTGGTGTGACAGGCTCAGGCAAGACCTATACCATTGCCCAAGTGATCAATCAAATCCAGCGGCCCACCATAGTGATGGCCCATAATAAAACCTTGGCGGCTCAGTTGTATGGTGAATTTAAGGAATTTTTTCCTAACAACTCCGTAGAATATTTTGTATCTTATTACGATTACTATCAACCTGAAGCCTATGTCCCTGCTTCTGATACCTTTATTGATAAAGATTCATCGATAAATGAACACATTGAACAAATGCGGCTGTCGGCCACCAAGGCCCTGTTAGAGCGCTCTGATACTATTATTGTAGCCACGGTGTCTGCTATTTATGGTTTGGGGGACCCAGAGTTGTACCATAAAATGGTTTTACACCTAAATCGTGGTGACAAGTGGGACCAGCGAGACCTTGTGAGGCGTCTTGCTGAGCTGCAATACACGCGTAACGACGTGGACTTCCATCGCGCCACTTATCGAGTGCGAGGGGATGTAATTGATATTTTTCCTGCTGAGTCAGACGAAGAAGCGGTGCGCATTGAGCTATTTGACGATGAGATTGAACGTCTCAGCTACTTTGATCCCCTCACAGGGCAGATATTGCGCAAGGTTCCAAGGTTAACTGTATATCCTAAAACGCATTATGTAACGCCAAGAGAAACCTTGTTGGCGGCCATTGATGAAATTGAGCTGGAACTCAAAGATCGTTTGCAATACTTCCGTGACCACAACAAACTTGTCGAAGAACAGCGCTTAGAGCAGCGCACTCGCTACGATATTGAAATGATCCGAGAACTAGGTTTTTGTTCAGGCATAGAAAATTACTCTCATTACTTGTCTGGTCGAAAACCAGGCGAACCCCCACCGACTTTATTCGATTACCTACCCTCTGATGCGTTGCTCATTATGGATGAATCCCATGTTAGTGTGCCACAACTGGGAGCCATGTATAAAGGTGACCGGTCTCGAAAAGAAACCTTAGTGCAATATGGCTTCAGATTGCCTACCGCCCTTGATAATCGGCCTATGAAATTTGAGGAATGGGAAGATATATCACCACAAAAGATTTTTGTTTCAGCGACCCCCAGTGTGTATGAACAAGATCATACAGACAGAGTCGTTGAGCAGGTGGTGAGACCGACTGGTTTAGTTGATCCACAAATTGAAATTCGCCCAGCCACCAGTCAAGTAGATGACTTGATGTCTGAAATTAGTATTACGGCGGCTAAAAATGAGCGAGTGTTGGCTATTGTATTAACTAAACGTATGGCAGAAGATCTGACAGATTACCTGCACGAACATGGCATCCGAGTGCGCTATTTACACTCCGATATTGATACCGTAGAACGGGTGGAAATTATCCGTGATTTGCGTTTAGGTGAATTTGATGTCTTGGTGGGCATAAACCTTCTCAGAGAAGGTTTAGACATGCCAGAAGTTTCCCTAGTGGCTATCTTAGATGCGGACAAGGAAGGCTTCTTGCGTTCAGAACGTTCTCTCATTCAAACCATTGGTCGTGCTGCAAGAAACTTGAATGGCAGGGCCATACTATATGCTGAGCGTATTACGGGATCGATGCAAAGGGCCATGGACGAAACTGAGCGCCGTAGGAATAAACAAATAGAGCACAACAGGGTTAATAACATTGTACCCGAAGGTGTCATTAAGTCAGTGCAAGATATTATGGAAGGGGCTTACACTCCCGGTGCTGGGAAAAACAAAGGTGGGAAAAATGGCAAACAAGTGGCGGAAAATCAGCTCGATTACACCACCGATAGCGCGTCTTTAAATAGTAAGCAGTTGTCTAAACTGATTAGCAAAACAGAAGATGCGATGTATGAAGCCTCAAAGGATCTGAAGTTTGAGCAAGCGGGTCGTTATCGTGATCAACTGCATCAGCTCAAGAGCCAATTGATGAGTCGTTAAATCGGGCAAAATACGGATAAACTGCTTGAAATCAAGACTCAAACTCCGTATTATTCGCGACTTAGAGTTTCTAGGACTATAGCTCAGTTGGTTAGAGCGCATCGTTGACATCGATGAGGTCGGCGATTCGAATTCGCCTAGTCCTACCATATTAAGTGACCCAAACAGCCCCTAACGGATCATGCCGAGGGGCTGTTTTTGTTTTGTACTTGGCTGCAATGTTCTACCGTCAGTAAAGATTTTGGCCGCGATAGATTTGTATTTATCTGTGAGCTTTTTTTTGCGCTTTATACGATGCATGGTTATCTATTGGTAATCTTGCAGTATCATGTCGGAACCTTTTTCTGCTGCCATGATGACTGCAGCATTGGTGTTGCCAGAAATTAATGTTGGGAAGATAGACGCGTCAACAATGCGCAAATTATGCAAGCCATGGACTTTTAGTCTAGCATTAACAACGTTTTCTTTCTCATGGAGTCCCATACGACATGTTCCGACAGGGTGGTAAACTGTAACGCTTCTGTTTTTAATATCCTCAATGAGAGCGGCATCACTTTGGGCTTCAAATCCTGGTTCAATCTCTGTTTGAATAATTGTTGCTAGAGATGGGGCCGCACATAATTTCCGAATAAATTTTGCCCCTTCCAACATTTCTTGAATATCAAACTCATCATTAAAATAATTAGGATGAATACTAGGTGGTGTATTTGGGTCTGAGTTTTTTAGTTCAATATAACCCCTGCTACGCGGACGGGTCGGCTGGGCACTTAACAGAAAACCGGGGAAAGGGTCTGGATTCATCAAAGGGCGCTCACCGGGAAGAGCTTTGGTATAACTGACAGGGGAGAAAAAAAGTTGCATATTGGGTTTAGTTAAAGAGTCATTGGTGGCGACAAACCCCCCAGCTTGGTTAACACCAAGGGATAATGGGCCTCTGCGTGATAGAATATATTTTAAACCATACCAAGCTTTACCCCAAAATGGATTTAGCTGTTGATTGAGTGTAGGCACCTTTGATCGATAAAGGAAATCAATACACAGATGATCTTGCATGTTTTGGCCCACTGCGGGGGCGTCATAAATGACTTCAATGTTTTTATTTTTTAAAGCCACCGCGTCACCAACACCAGACAAGTTTAGAAGCTGGGGAGTATTGATCGAACCCGCTGATAAAATTACTTCTTTACTGGCCAATACTCTTGTTGTTTTACCCCTTTGCCTGTACTCAATACCGATAGCGGTTTTATTTTTAAACAAAATGCGTGTCGCAAGGGCGTGTTTCATCACTGTGACATTCGACCTTTTTCGGCTAGGCCAAAGGTATGCACGTGCGCTTGACATGCGAATCCCATTTTTCAAGGTATTTTGATAATAACCGACACCATCTTGTTTCTCGCCATTAAAATCAGGGTTAAAAGCTAGTCCACACTCTTTACCTGCTGTTATAAAATTTTGGCATAAAGGATGAAGGTCTTTTGATACATCACACACGTGCAGTGGGCCATCGCCACCGCGCCAATTATTGGCTCCATTAGAATTTTTTTCCGACTTCTTAAAATACTCGAAGACACTATCCCAACCCCAGCCAACGTTGCCAAGGGCTTCCCATTCATTAAAGTCTTGCTGCTGTCCTCGGATATAAACCATGGCATTGATTGAACTCGACCCACCGAGAACTTTACCTCTTGGCCAATAACTAGACCTGCCGTTTAAGCCCTCAACAGGTTCTGTTTGATACATCCAGTTCAAATTTCTGTCATAAAAAGCTTTGCCATAACCAATAGGGATTTGTACCCATGGGGAAAGGTCAGAGCCACCAGCTTCAAGGATAAGTACTTTATGTTGACCATTTTCAGATAATCTGTTGGCCAATACGCATCCCGCAGAACCTGCGCCAACAATTATGAAATCATAAATATTCATGGTATAACTTTGTTAGCCATTCGGTTGCAATAACTAGTGGTTGATAAAACATAGGGAAAAAGATTAAATAAATATTGGTTATAAATATACAACCATTATAATAATTTCACCAGACCAATTTAGCTTGTTACGATTGCCTTTTATAGGCTTCAGCCATGGTGGTAATGCTCGATTTTATTTCCTCAGGGTTGACGGAACCAAAGCCTAGATAGATGTATCAGAGGTTTTATGTTGATTAAAAAAATTGAAACGTTTACGGACGAATACGTCTGTTTTGTGTGTGTAACCGCAGAAGACGGTTTACAAGGTTGGGGGCAGGTTGCGCCTTATTTTGCTGATATAACAGCACAGGTCCTGCACCGACAAGTAGCGCCTTATGCCTTAAACCAAGACTCTTTAGATATTGATTATCTGGTTGATATTATTCCTGAAAAAGAACACAAGTTTCCAGGTTCATATCTAAAACGTGCGATAGGTGGCTTAGATACAGCTTTATGGGATTTGCGAGGTAAACGTGAGGGTAAAAGTGTTTGTGAGCTTTTAGGCGGCACCCCAGGCGTTATTCGGGCTTATGCTTCGTCCATGAAACGTGATATTACCCCCCAAGATGAGGCGGAAAGGTTTGTTCGTTTGAGAGAGGAGCAGGGTTTTGATGCATTTAAATTTAGAATTGGAGCTGAGTGTGGCCGCAATCAAGATGAATGGCCTGGTCGTACCGAGGAAATTATCCCTACTATAGCCCGAGCCTTAGGCAGTGACGTTTCTTTATTAGTTGACGCTAACTCCTGTTATTCTCCTGACCGAGCTATAGAAGTCGGGCATATACTAGAGGATCATGGCATTTCTCACTACGAGGAGCCTTGCCCCTATTGGGAGTTTGATCAAACGCGCCAAGTTAAGAATGCACTTTCCATTGATGTAACCGGCGGTGAGCAGGATTGTGAAATGGCGAATTGGCATCAAATGATAGACCAGCGTGTTGTTGATATCATCCAGCCAGATGTGTGCTACCTTGGCGGCATAACACGCACGATGCGTGTTGCAAAAATGGCTGAAGAGGCGGGTATCCTTGTTACACCTCATTGTGCCAATTTAACCTTGGTAACGTTATTTACCATGCACTTACTGCGTGCGATCCCTAATGCAGGAAAGTACCTTGAGTTTTCAATTGAAGGACACGACTATTATCCATGGCAATACAGTCTGTTCTCTAATTCTCTTTTTGATATTAAAGATGGAAATGCGACAGTGACGGATGCGCCAGGCTGGGGCGCCGTGATTAATCCTGCTTGGCTAGCAAAATCGAAATATCAGATTAGCGAGGTTAAGTAATGTTTAAAATCTTTCAACTGCGCTCCAAGAGGCTGGAGATACAATTTGAATGCACAAATGCAGCTAAGAATTTAGCCAGAGCCCCTTATTTTTTTGTTGAACTCTGTGACTCACGCATTACTGATAGGCGATTTATGAGGACGTTTTAACATCAATTCATTTCTAGACTTATGCTTCAATGCTGCATAATATTGTGTCACCAAGGAGAGGCATAATGTACTTATCGAAAATCAATACTTACCCCATCAAATCCACCCATCCCATATCAATTGAGGCGGGTTATTTGTTCTCTACGGGTATTGGTTTTGATCGGCATTGGATGTTGATTGATGCTGAAAACAACATGTTAACCTCTCGTAAATACCCTCGTTTATTACACCTCATGAGTCACATTGAAGGTTCTAGTTTAAGGGTTGCCTTGCCGCAACAAGACTTTCTTCTGCCTTTAGTCCCTAAGCCTAGTGCACCGGTTATGGTAAAGCATTGGGGTGAAAGTTTATTGCCGGCTTGGCCCCAAAATTCGGCATTAGATGAAGCCCTTAGTGACTATTTGGGGATTTCTTGCCAGCTAGTTTATAGTGCAAATTTAGCTTCGGATGCGCCCATTGAAACGGCCTCATTTGCTGATGCGCAGCCCCTATTATTAACCACCACAGCTTCTCTGGAAGCCTTAAATAAACGCCTAGATGCTGCCACAGATGAGACCCCAGATGGGGTCGCAGATAAGAGGATAGGCATGGATCGTTTTCGTGCTAATCTCGTTGTCAATAATCACACGCCTGATATAGAGGATAACTGGAAAAAAATTCGTATAGGAGCGTGTGAGTTAGAGGTATCCTACCCCTGTGAACGCTGCGTATTGACCACCATCGATCCTGTGTCCCTTGTGCAACATAAGCAACAGGAACCGTTGCGCACGTTGGCACAATACCGGCGTTTAGAGACGGGTGGTGTTGGGTTTGGTATAAACCTTACGGTGTCTTTAGCGGGTCCTATTGCTGTTGGTGATACGGTTGTGATTTTAGAATAGGATAATGGAAATAGATTAAAAGCTTTGCTGCAGGCCAATGATGTCCGCGATCTACAGTTTTGCTTTCGTGTTGAGACAATCGCTACTGCGCTTCTATAAAACGCAGTGACTGTTTAGCCTATCGATTTAGTTTCAGTATTGATTTAGGTATTGTGACAACGCGGCTTTTTGGCTAAGTTGGACGTCATAATAATGCAGCTTTGGAGTTTGATTTGGTAAAGGTATTTAATAGTGAGGGCCAAGCCCCAATTTTGCTAGTGTGTGAACACGCTACTAATTTTATTCCAGCTCTTTTTAAAGACTTGGGTTTGACTCCGACACAGTTGCAAAGCCATATTGCTTGGGATCCTGGTGCCATTGAGACGGCTGAAGCGATGGCTGAAATACTTGATGCACCCTTGATTTCGGCCACTGTTTCACGCTTGATTTATGATTGTAACCGGCCGCCTGATTCGGCCACAGCCATGCCTTTGACATCAGAAAACCAGATCATCCCTGGTAACGTTGATCTGGCAGAGACGTCAAAGCAGCAGCGCGTGACCAACTATTATCGTCCATTCGAAGCCGCTTTGTCTGAGCGCGTGGTGTTAATGGGCATGCCCCTCATGATCACGGTGCACTCCTTCACACCTGTTTTTTTAGGCGAGCATCGACAAGTAGAAATAGGGGTGTTGCATGATGAAGATAGCCGTTTTGCTGATGCATTTTTACAACAGACGCTCACAGATAGTCGCTTTAATATTCAGCGGAATCAGCCATATGCTCCTACCGATGGTGTTACCCATACATTAACACACCATGCCTTACCCCATGGATTAGCTAATGTGATGTTAGAAATTCGTAATGACCTAATAGCATCACCTTTACAACAACAAGAGATGGCAGCTTATCTTGCTAAACACATCGTCTTGGCGTTAGAGAGAATATAAATGTCCAACAAACAGCAGGTTATATCACCCATTGACGGTAGCGTTTATCTTGAACGAAATTATGCTCAACCTAAACAGGTCGACCTTGCCTTAGGCCTAGCTAGTCGGGCACAAAAACAATGGTGCCATAGCTCCCTTGCTGAGCGTAAAGCTCTGTGCCGTGATGCTGTGAAAGCTTTTGTATCAAACAAAGAGACTGTTGCTCAAGAGCTATGCTGGCAAATGGGACGCCCGATTAGGTATGCAGCAGGAGAGGTGAATAGCTTTGCTGAACGAGCAGAGTACATGATTGATCATGCTGATATGGCCTTAGCTCCCTTGCAGCAAGAGGAAAAAGCCGGGTTTATACGCTATATTCGCCGAGAACCAGTGGGTGTGGTCTTAGTCGTAGCACCGTGGAACTACCCCTTACATACTCCTATCAACGTCATAGTGCCGGCTTTGTTGGCAGGCAACAGTGTCATTTTAAAACACTCTAGCCAAACGCCCCTGTGTGCCGAGCGAATCTGTCAAGCTTTTGCTCAGGCAGGCCTGCCGGAGGGTGTATTACAATACTTACACATGGACCACCAATCGACGGAAGCACTGGTGGCATCTGGTCAGGTCAATCACGTAGCCTTTACGGGTTCGGTGGCAGCGGGTCGAAAGATTGAAGTGGCAGCTGCTGGCCAGTTTATAGGTCTGGGCCTAGAATTGGGTGGTAAAGATCCGGCCTATATCCGTGCAGATGCAGATTTGGACTATGCCATTGAATCTACCGTTGATGGAGCCTTTTTTAATTCTGGACAATCATGCTGTGGTTTAGAACGTATTTACGTACACGAGTCAGTTTATGACGCTTACGTAGCTGGGTTTGTTGCCTTAACCAAGGCTTTTAATTTGGGCCGTTCCGATGATCAAAATACAACTCTGGGTCCCATGGTGCGCGCATCGGCTGCTGACTTTGTGCGCCAGCAAATTGTTGAAGCCCTTGACCAAGGCGCAGAAGCACATATTGATCCCAAAGCATTTCTGATGGACCAGCCTGGGAGCCCCTATATGGCGCCTCAAGTACTGACTCAGGTTGATCACCGTATGCGGGTGATGACTGAAGAGAGTTTTGGACCTGTGGTTGGTATTATGAAAGTGGCTAATGATGAAGAAGCCATCGGCTTGATGAATGATAGTGACCTAGGTCTTTCTGCCGCTATTTTCACCCAAGATATCGACACTGGTATGGCCTTGGGTGACCGAATAGAAACAGGCACGTTTTTTATCAATCGTTGTGATTATCTAGATCCTGCGTTGGCTTGGACTGGGGTCAAAAATACTGGACGAGGCTGCACCTTATCAAGTTTAGGATTCGAAGCCGTGACGCAGCCTAAGTCCTACCACATTAAAATTAAGCTATAGAGTGATTTATGGACACATTTGATTACATTATTGTCGGTGGCGGTTCAGCGGGTTGTGTGGTGGCTAATCGATTAAGTGCGGACCCAGACGTGAGCGTCTGTTTGATTGAAGCAGGCGGCAATGGCAAAAGTCCTTGGGTGAGTATTCCTGCAGGTATTTTTGGCTTATATGGTAATAAGAAATACGACTATAGCTTTGTCACTGTGCCACAAAAGCATTTGTGTAATAGGGTTATGGATGTCAACCGGGGTAAAGCACTGGGTGGGTCTAGTGCGATTAATAGCATGGTTTACATGCGTGGTAACCGTAATGACTATGACGGCTGGGCTGCCTTAGGTTGTGAAGGCTGGTCTTATAATGAGGTATTACCTGTCTTTAAAAATATGGAGGCCAATCAGATTGGTCAAAGTGCTGAATACCATGGATTTGAGGGCGAGTTAAGCGTGTCTGAACAGCAGGACGCAAATTCTGTGGGCAAAGTGTTTGTTGCGGCGGGTCAAGTTGCGGGGTTACCAGAAAATACAGATTTTAATGGCCCGTCGCAATTGGGCTTAGGCATTTATAATGTTAAACAAAACCGTGGTCAAAGGGTGAGTAGTTATACGGCCTTTTTGCAGCCCGTTGAAAACCGCAGTAATCTCACAATAATGACTCACACCCAAGTATTGGAATTAGACATTGTAGACCAAAAAGTATTGGGTCTGACAATTGAAAAGGCGGGTGTAAAGCAGCAGTTGCAGTGCAAAAAAGAAGTCATTCTTTGTGCAGGTACAATTTTGTCACCGCGTATTTTAATGGCTTCAGGCATCGGTAATCGTGACGAACTGGATCAATTAGGTATTGACTGTAAACATCATGTGCCTGGAGTGGGAGAGAACCTTCAGGACCACATCGACAGTATGGTCACCGTTAGGTCAGCTAAAGCTGAGTCTATCGGGGTGTCGCTTAAAACTTTATTACCTCATGTGCTGCCAGCACCCTTAAAGTATCTTTTGGGTCGCAAGGGCTGGTGGACCACTAATTATGTTGAGGCGGGTGGTTTTGCCAAAACTAAGTTAGCTGAGGCTGACGACACAGACGCTGATGTACAGTTTCATTTTACACCACTATATCGTAGTCATCGAGGCAAGAAGTTTGAATGGGGCCATGGCTATTCAGTGTTTACCTGTGTTTTGCGTCCCCTTAGTAAGGGTAGTGTTAAATTGGCAAATGATGGGAGTAGGCGCAATGTTGAGATTGATTATAATTTTTTTGCCCACTCACATGACCAACAAACGTTGGTAGAGGGAGTGAAAAAGGCGCGTCAAATACTGGCGTCATCTGAGTTTGATCATTTGCGAGGTGAAGAGATGGCACCCGGAAAGGCGGTTCAAACAGATGCTCAAATTCTTGAGTATCTGCGCCGCACTGCCTCGACTGTATACCACCCTGTGGGTACCTGTAAAATGGGAACTGATGCCATGGCCGTAGTGCATCCAGCCACCCTAAAAGTGACGGGCATGGATAATTTGCGGGTTATGGATGCGTCTATTATGCCAAGCTTGACCAGTGGGAACACCTCCGCGCCCACCATGATGATTGCTGAGCGCGGCGCCGCTATGGTGTTGGCAGAACAGCAGGGTCAATGACAGTGATAACGACATGAATGAGCTTCCTTCAAAACCACAGGACGTGATAATTATTGGTGCTGGCTTTGTCGGTATAGCCACCGCAATGTGGTTACAAAAAAGTGGCCATAAAGTCACGGTAGTGGATCCAGAGCCTTTTGCTCAAGGGGCTTATTTTGGTAATGCCTGCACCATAGCAACCTACGCTAATATTCCTGTGGGCACGCCGAGTACCATGAAACAGTTACCACAATTATTGTTCAATGCTAATAGCCCTTTGTCGATTAATGGGACTTATCTGCCTTGGCTTTTGCCATGGTTGTTAAGGTTTGCTTGGGCTAGTCGTCCTCATAAAGTAGCGTATATTGGGTCTCAATTAGGCATGTTGCTAAGTCAAGCACATAGTGCGTTAGTACCCCTGATTGAAGCGGCACAAGGTTCTGATTTGGTTAAAAAAAATGGAACTTTATATTTGTATGCTAGTGAGGCTGGCTTGGTTAAAGCCCAACCAGACATTGCTTTAAGGCGTCGCAATGGGATCGCTGTGACCGAGTTAACTAAGTCTGAGATTAGCGATTTAGAACCCCACTTGAATCCAATCTATGAGCGTGGTTTGTGGTTTGAAAATGCCCAACACCTGCTCAACCCCTTAGATTTGTTAAAACGCATGGGGGCATCAGTGGTGGCCAATGGGGGACAAATTGTCACCAACAAGGCCATGGGTATTAAGCGCATTAGTATTGATACGCTTAGAGTGCAGTTACAAGACACCAGTATTCAAGGCCAAAAAGTGGTAGTGGCCGCAGGTGCCTGGTCAAAGGGCTTGGCGCAGCAAGTGGGGGATACATTGCCTTTAGATACGGAGCAGGGGTATCACCTGATGTACAAGGGCGCAGAACAATTACTTAATCGGCCTGTGGGTTGGGCTGACGTGGGGTTTTATATGACGCCGATGAACGAAGGCTTGCGGGCAGCGGGCACAGTGGAATTGGCAGGCCTTAACAATGCAGCCAATCCAAAGCGTTTACAGCTCATCGCTAAGACCATGAAAACTCTTTTGCCACAGCTTAAAAGTCACGACAGTGAGTGGACTGGTTTTAGGCCATCTATGCCCGACTCTATGCCTGTTATAAGTCAATCTAGTAAAGACACGGGGGTTTATTACGCTTTCGGTCATGGCCATATCGGGGTGACATTATCCGGTATTACGGGCAAGTTGATTAGTGAAATGATTGATGGAAAAACACCGAGTATGGACATTGCTGCCTTCTCAGCGCAGCGTTTCTAATCTGTGTGTTAGGTGTTCAAGTTGGGGTCCTTCTTTGGGTGACAGGTAATCCTGATATGGTCCCTTCTTTGATGACGGTTGGTGCATAGGCTTTGCGACTGAATACGCGCTCTAAAAATGGTTTAAAAAAGGCTAAGGGTTGGCTGTCATAATGTGGGTCAAAGCAGTTTTGATCCCAGCGTTCACAAAAATCAACCGCAGTTTGATAATAAGCATGACTATGGTAACGATCACGTTCATTGGGGTTCCAGCCTGCTAAGTGATGGGCGTAGTAGATCATTTGAAAAGCACCATGATGCTCTACAACCCAAGTGACTTCCTCACTGACGAAAGGTCGTATTATTTCTGCTGCCATGCGGTCGTGATTCTGTGGGGCCAAACCGTCGCCGATATCGTGTAGTAAAGCAGCCACAACCCAATCATCATTAGCTCCCTCGCGCCAAGCTCTGGTTGCAGATTGCAAACCATGTTCCAAGCGGCTTATGGCATATCCCTCTATGCTTTCGTGACCCTGTCGCTCGAGTTGTTCATATAATCGATGTGCCGTTTTGGCATTGAACTCATGCTCGAACTCTTGCAATATGGCGTAATCCTCTTGGGTGCCATGTTTCATTTCGGTAAAGCTGACGGTGGCCATGGCCTATACTCCAGATCTTTTATTGATTATCACCTTGAATACGCTTAAGTTTTGTATGCAGAGATTGCTGCCTTAGCCATGCTTTTTTATCAAAATTGCTGAGGGCCGGCTGGTCTGTTTGAAAGTGACCATAGTCATCCACGCCACGCACTAATATAGCAGAATCTTGTTGCTGTTTTAATTGTTTTACCACGGGATTAATGTATTGAATATTGAGTCCAATACGACGGTCATCACTGACATTGGGTTTGGAGCAATGCAGGGTCCACCCGTGATGAAAAGAGGCTTGGCCCGCAGTGAGGCTAACCACTACACTTTCGTTGGCGTTTACGCCTTGGACCGTTTGGCCACTTAGCAACACATTATTAGCATCTTCTGTGGTGTGATGCTTTTGTTGCCCATTGATGTGGCTGTTGGGTATCATGTGCATGCAACCACTGGCCTCGCTAGCTTCAGATAACGCCAACCAAACACTGACCTGAGCGTCAGAATCTAAGCCCCAATAAGTCAGGTCTTGATGCCAACTGACGTGGCTTTCAGTATGGGCTTCTTTGATGATATAGGTGGTGTTGTAAAGCAATATATTTGGCCCTATCAACTGTTCAATAACATCAAGTAGCTGAGGTAAGGTTGCCAGTTTAAAGGGTGAGTTCATGGCCGTGTGAATTTTGAATTGGTAGTGCATTGGACCACGCTCGGTTTCAACGGCTTCCAAAATGGAACGATGGGCCAAGGCCTCCTTTGGATTAATAATGGGCACCGCCGTTAAAAAACCTTGTGCATCATAAAGTGACTTTAAACAATCTTTCACGGTCAAACTCCATTGCCATTCATGTAGGATACTGCCATTTTTCCAAATAGCTGACAAGAGTCGCTAGTCAGGGTAGTTGATAAGGGTAGGACATAGGAGCACCTATAGACGAAGTGACAGGGCCCAATAACCACCCACACTAGTTAAGGTGGGAGATGCTGTGCAGAAACTTTGATGGTCTGTATGACGCATAGTGCTGCGCCAAATGCTGGTGGGCATGCGCCAACTACTCTGACGCTTTAATCAGTGTTAAGGTAGCGGATGGGTTCATTTTACTAAGGAACTTTTGCGCATGACCAGCTTGCATCAAGACTTGCTTCGAGAAATTGGCATTTTGCAATTAGAATTGCAAACTGCTGGGCTATGGAGTGATCTGGCTCCTTCTGAGGATGCCTTAATGAGTAGCGAGCCTTTTTGTTGTGACTTGATGGGTTTTGCCGAATGGTTGCAGTGGATTTTTATTCCAAGGCTGACTTATTTGATAGAAACAGAGGGTCAGTTGCCTCGTAAAAGTAGTATTTATCCTATGGCACAAGAGGCATTTGTGCATTTAGAAGACAATATTAAAGGTCTGATGGGTAGCATTAAACGACTAGACACTATACTCACTGAATAAACCTTTAAAAGATGCTCCACTCAATGCTGTATGGAATTGCCTCTCACTGAATAACGCTGACCTATCCAACCACCAATGACCAAAGCAGGTAAAAAAACCAAAGCTTCAATTGGGTTTATAACGGCGTTAATAATGCCTGGTCCAGGACAATATCCACTCAGCCCCCAGCCAATACCAAATAAACTTGCGCCTATGATTAAGGGTCTGTCGATGCTAGTTTTAAGGCTTATGTAAAATTGATCAGCAAATATGGGTGCTTTACGTTTCATGATAAAGCGTGATGTGCCTAAAGTGACCATCACAGCGCCACCCATAACGAAGGCTAAACTGGGGTCCCAATGACCAAACGGGTCAAGGAAATTTTGTACCTTTACTGGATTGGCCATTTCTGAGATGACTAGACCCGCACCAAAAATGAGACCTGACGCTAGAGCGATAATTAAACGTTGCATTTGAAATCCTTAGCTATCCAATAAAGTTGCGCAAAATAGTGACGGTCAAGATGCCGCTAATCATAAAAGCGACTGTCGCAGCAATTGAACGGACAGACAACATGCCGATGCCACAGACCCCGTGACCACTGGTGCAACCATTACCGATACGCGTACCTATGCCGACGGCCAAGCCTGAAGCGATAAGCAAAACTGGCGAATACCCCTGTCGCAATTCAAACTCAACAGGCAGCATGAAATAGGCTCCCCCAACGAGGCCAGCCATAAAACACAAGCGCCAATTGCGTTCAGTGCCACTTAGTGGGTTATATAATAAGTTGTATAAGATACCGCTTATGCCTGCAGTGCGGCCGTTAAATGCCAACAATAGTACAGCACTAAAACCTATCAAAATGCCCCCAAAAAGCGCTTGTGAAGGAAATGTTTCTAGCATGGCTAATCTCTTATATTAGAATTTTCTAATTCAATTATACTCTTAAAAAACAACTTTTGTCAATTACTAATGCTCTAAATGAAAATAGGTGTCTTAAAAAATATAGCTTTGTTGGTGAATTACAGTGCTCTCAGTATCAACAAATGACTCAGATCATGTTATGTTTAGTATTATCAACTTGATGCTAATAAACTGGATGTCCTGCAGATGGCAAGAAATGAAGATATGGGTGATTTACCTAGCTTAAGACCTGATTCGGATGAAATTAAAGGGGCTGGGAAACAATCATTTTCAGACAATAAAGGAGCCAATGCCTATGCTGATGTTGATGAAGGTACATTGAGGCGCGGCAGTAGAGATAGCAACAGGCCAATAGCAGCACCTCGGCCAATGCAAACAGGTTCACCCCAAGTTGCAGCCAACAGTAATGGGCTTTTGTGGTTTTTAATGTTGATCATGGTGGTGGGTCTCTCAGGCGGTGGATATTGGTCCTATAATAAATTAACTGATGTGGACCTTTTGCTAACCGTATCAAGAGGTGAACTCGAGCACGCTCGGAAACGTATTGGTGAATTAGAAGCTTTAGTCGTGGCGACGGATGTTAACTCAAATAAGTCAGGGACAGTGATTCAAACGCAGGTAAGACTGATTGATAATAGAGCGAAAGAGCGTAATAAATTTATAGATACAGAAATAGATAAGCTGTGGGGTGTTACCTACCGTACTAATCGTCCAGACATAGAAGAAAATCAAAAAGCCATAGATAACAATACCACCACAGTGAAACAGCATCAAGAAAGCCTTAAAACACAAGCTGAGCGTGCACAATTGCAACAATCATCCATTACCAAGCAACAAGCTCAAGTGGAAAAAATCAGTCAAGCTAGTCAACTCGCAGCGCAAGTTCTAGAGGATCAGCTATCTCAGGTAAAATCGTTACAAGAAAAAATAGCAAAGGTATTGAGTCAGGTGGCAGTGCAAGAAAGCACCTTGGCAGACCAGAATAAAACAGTCCTTGGTCAAGCTCAAATTTTTGATCAACATGCCCAAGATATTGCTGATCTAAAAACCTCAGTGCAAACCGTTTCTCAACTAGTTGGGGGCTCGTCTGTAGGAGAAGACATTGATGTACTCGCCAAGAGCCTAGTTGAACTTGAGAATAAGGCCAAGTTGCTTGACGTTATGGAACAAAACACCAATCAATTGGATGATCGCGTTTTTGTGGTCGAGGCGTCCATTGGTTCTGTTGATGCTTTTCGAAGAGATACTAATCAAAAATTGGATCAATTAGAGAAGCAAATTCGTAAATTATCCTACAGCGAGTAGATCAACCGGATTAACTGGATCAACTGGATCAACTTAAGGGACTAAGTATGCAAAATTTATCCCATCCGAAAATTCAATTGGGCCATTGGCCCACCCCTCTTGAGCCTTTACTGCGCATTAATGAGATGCATAAAGGACCCGAGTTGTGGGTCAAGCGAGATGATTGCTCAGGGCTTGCCTTTGGTGGTAATAAAACCCGTAAATTAGAATACTTGTTAGGGGACGCTCAGCTAAAAGGAGCGACTACACTGCTCACTGCTGGAGGCTTGCAATCTAACCATGCTCGGCAAACGGCTGCCGCTGCTGCTCGAGTGGGTCTGGGTTGTGAGTTATTTCTGGAACATGTAGAGGGAGTATCAGAGAAGGATTATAACCACTCTGGTAATCTGCTACTGGATCAATTGCTTGGAGCACGACTGCATCGTTTGCCAGCAGGGCAAGATTTGGATGCCGCCATGGCTTTGCGTGCTCAAACTCTGGATGCTTTGGGTCAAGTGCCCTATGTGATGCCTGTAGGTGGCAGTAATGTGATCGGTTCAATGGGCTATGTTGAATGTGGTTTAGAATTGACCCAACAAATACAACGACAACAACTCAGCTTTGATGCCATTGTTTTAGCCACGGGCAGCGCTGGAACTCAAGCGGGTTTATTGGCAGGTTTGGCGTTGGCTGGAATAGATATACCCGTATTAGGAATAACCGTCAGTCGGGCGAGTAGTGAGCAATGTGAAAAAGTGTTGACCTTGCTGCACCAAGTCCAAGAGTCACTGCAGCAACCTGAGTTAAATGCAGATCATGTTATTTGTTTCGACCAATATTATGGTTCAGGTTATGGTGACCCAACGCCCGCTATGATCGAGGCTGTTCGCCTTGCGGCAAGCTTAGAGGGATTGTTGTTAGATCCTGTTTATTCGGGCAAAGCCTTTGCGGGCTTGCTTGATTTAGTTCGTCATGGCTATTTTGATACCTCCGAGCGTATTCTGTTTCTTCATACAGGTGGTGCGCCAGGGTTATTTGCCTACAGCGAATGTCTAAGTGAACACTAACGAGACGAGCGCCTCGTTCAAGTGATTAGTTGAGTTGGGTTTTCAAGGTCTTTGGTCCTGCGCTTAAAGGTGTCAATAATAATGCTCTCAAGGGCTGCTGTGGCTGGCATTTGTTGATGATGGCGGGATTTCATGAGTGCAATCTGACGTTGGACTGGGGGTTCTTCAATTAACCTAAAAGCCAGTTCATGGCTACCTCTAGGGAAAGCTAACCAGGGCAACGTTGTAATGCCTGCTCCCCCTTCTAGCATGGCAACTAGGGAGGTCATGTTAGTGACTTGCATGGCTGCAAACAGAAACCCCTGAGCTGGAGTCTTATCAACCAGTGGGGTTGTGCCATTGCGAATTAGCTTCTCTTGGCTGAGTTGGTCCCAGTTAATTTGGCTGCCTTTTTGCATCCAAGGGTGGCTTTTTCTGGCCACAATCCCCACTCGGTCAGCACACAAGTGGGTATAATTTAGATCTGGTTCAGTTTGCCAAATACTACTGATGGCTAAATCAACCCTTCGGTCGAGTACCTTGTCTCTCAAATTGTCACCGTTGTCATCCTGTACTTGCAAATGCACTTGTGGATGCTGGACTAAAAAAGCCCGAATAATGTGAGCTAATACGGTTTTAGCGATCGAGGGTAAAACGCCTAACCTTATACTACCAGACTGCCCTTGAGCCATGCTCATACCATTATGTAAAGTGGTTTCATAAAGTTGATACAGTGCCTTAGCCTCAGGTAAAAAAGCGGCACCAAAGGCGCTGAGCTCGCCATGACGCTCAGAATCAAATAGACATGCACCTAATAATTGCTCTAATTGTTTAATGGCCAAACTAACCGCAGGCTGAGATCTGTAAAGCACAGTCGCAGCCTTGCGAAAATTTTTACAGTGGGCTACCGTAAGAAACGTATTAATCTGTGCTATTTTTATATCAGGTAGCATGAAAATCCTCGCCGTTGATGTGGTGGGGTATAAAATTAAAGTCTATTGTAATAAAACTTATCAAATAAAGCATTCAATTAATTATAATTATCAAGCCTGAAAGTTTAAACTAAGGTCATCTGAAACAATACCATGCCAAGTATGGCAACACAGGAGTCAAAATGAGCCAAGTCCAAATGAACTACATTGCTGGTGAGTGGGTAGAAGGTGAATCAACCGTTAATAATATTAACCCTTCAAATCACAGTGAACTAGTGGGTGAATTTGCTCAAGCGTCAACGGCTCAAGTTGATCAGGCTATAAATGCTGCTCGTCAGGCACAGTTAGTTTGGCAGGCTACTGGCTTAGAAGCTAAGCAGCGTGTGCTGCAGGCGATTGGTGACGAAATGATTGCTCGTTGTGACGAGCTTGGTGAAGTACTTTCCCGTGAAGAAGGCAAACCACGTGCAGAAGGCCGAGGTGAAGTTTACCGGGCGGGTCAGTTCTTTCAGTATTATGCAGCGGAAGTTTTAAGACAGATGGGTGATACTGCAGACTCGGTGCGTCCGGGTGTGGAAATTGAAGTTCGACGTGAACCCATGGGAGTTGTAACAGTCATCAGCCCTTGGAATTTCCCCACGGCCACTGCTTCTTGGAAAATTGCGCCAGCCTTAGCTTTTGGTAACGCAGTCATCTGGAAACCAGCGAACCTAACCCCTGCCAGTGCAGTCCTATTGACTGAAATAATAGCGAAGCAAGATATTCCTGCGGGACTATTTAATTTAGTCATGGGTGCGGGTGCTAGTGTGGGCGAAAAACTTATTAATTCAGACGGCATTGATGCTATTTCATTCACAGGCTCTTTGGCTGTGGGTAAACGAGTCGCTGTAGCTGCGGCTGGCAATCTCACCAAATTTCAACTCGAAATGGGTAGTAAAAATGCCTTGGTAGTTTTGGATGATGCAGACTTAGATAATGCTGCAGATTGTGCCGTTAATGGTGCCTTTGGCGGTTCAGGTCAGAAGTGTACAGCGTCTTCTCGTTTAATTGTGACTGCAGGGGTGCATGATGCGTTTGTTGTTAAAGTGCAAGAACGTATGGCCAAGCTCAAGGTTGGTGGGGCGTTAGAAGAAGGGGTCACTATTGGCCCCGCCGTAGATGCTAAGCAATATGCACAAAATAAAGAATATTTTAAGTTAGCCCAAGACGAAGGCGCTCATCTGGTTTGTGGTGGTGAATTTGATGATAGTAAGGGTTATTTTATGACACCAGCATTATTTACCAATACGACTAATGCAATGCGTATTAATCGAGATGAGGCTTTTGCTCCTCTGGCCTGTGTTATTAAAGTGGCAGACTATGATGAAGCTTTGACGACTTTAAACGATACGCAGTATGGTCTGACCGGCGGTATTTGCACAACTTCGCTAAAGTATGCGACACACTTTAAGCGGCATGCTAAAACGGGCTGTGTGATGGTTAATTTGCCTACTGCGGGCACCGATTACCATGTGCCATTTGGTGGCCGGAAAAACTCTAGCTTTGGTTCACGTGAGCAAGGTAAGTATGCAGAAGAGTTCTACACTGAAGTTAAAACAACGTACATGAAGGCTTAATTAGATGGATGACATTTAAATAACTTTGAAATTTGACATGGGACTAAGGCACAGTTTTGGGGACTAGACGATGAGCAAAATGATGATGATTGATGGCTTGCAATACAGTCATTGGAGCCGCCGAGTATTTGAACAGATGCGCGAGGGTGGTTTGAGTGCAGTCCATGTGACCATTGCCTATCATGAATTAAGCCGAGAGACATTGCAGAATATTGGCCAATGGAATCGTTTGTTTGAAATCCACAGTGATCTAATTATGCCTGTGCATACGGCCACGGATATTGAACTTGCCCATAGACTAAATAAAGTGGGCATTATCTTTGGTTTTCAGAACTGTTCGCCTATTGAGGATGACATTGACCTAGTGGCGATTTTTCACCAGTTGGGTGTGCGCATTATGCAATTGACTTATAACAATCAAAGCCTCTTGGGAGCCGGATGTTATGAGTCCACAGATGCTGGTATCTCTCGTTTTGGAAAGGTTGTTATCGAAGAAATGAATCGGGTAGGAATGGTAATTGACATGTCCCATAGTGCTGAAGAAAGCACTCTGCAAGCCATCGAACTATCACAGCGTCCTATTGTTATTAGCCACGCTAATCCAACTTTTTTTGAACCAGCTAAGCGCAATAAATCAAACAAGGTCTTATCTGCTTTGGCTGAAAGTGAAGGTTTACTGGGCTTCAGCATGTACCCCTTTCATCTTAAAAATGGCCCTAAATGCACCTTAGATGAGTTTTGCACGATGGTTGCCCAGACGGTTGATTTTATGGGTGTTGACCGAGTTGGTATGGGTAGCGACTTATGTTTAGATCAGCCCATTGCTGTTTTAGAGTGGATGCGCAATGGCCGTTGGACTAAGCAAATGGATTATGGGGAAGGTTCTGCTAGCAATGCGACTTGGCCTGATGCACTATCTTGGTTTGAAACCAGTGCCGACTTCCCTAACATAGTTGTGGGCTTGCAGGATAAAGGTTTCAACCAATTAGAAATAGAAAAAATCATGGGCCTTAACTGGTTTGATTTCTGTGCCGCAGGGTTTGGGCCAAAATAGAAAGTTATTATAGTTGCTAAAATGAAGCCTGGATATGCCCCTGCTTTAGCAGCCACAGCACCATTTGTTTTGAGGTATGAATATGAGTCAAATTATCTTGCGTCCCGCATCACAAGCCATGGACTTAGAGCGCTTAGGTGCTGGTTTTTCTAGTCGTTTAAGTTTTATGCGAACTTTAGTTAGACATATGGTGCAAGATCAATGGGCCATTAGTTATAGTCAGTTTAAATTAGACGATCTTGGTTATGGCCATGCAATATTTGATATTAAAATGCCCCATAGCCAGTTGAGTTTAGTCGTATTTTCTCAATACCTAGCCCCCGAAGAACGTAACGATCGTGTGATCGCAGAAAAATGGGATCTGACCATGACCTTGGTGGAAGGTGAGGTGGATGATGCATGGCTTGAGCGTTTGTCAAAAAATGTACCGTTACAAGAAGCAGGGCGCATAGACTCCAGAAGCTTATGCCTATCCCGTGGTAATCGAAGTGCGCGGATCTTTGATTCTTTGTTACAACAACTGCGCAGTGGAGTGCAGCCTGACCCTAAAAAGTTAGCTGAGGTGGGTTACTTATACCGCACCACTGCTGTTTATGGCTCGGGTAAGTTTGGTGCTTGTGATTGGGATAAAATAGCGCGTCACCATCCAGACTTAGCACGGCCTTTTTCTGCTGAAATGTTGGTGTGTTATTTATTGCGTCAATTTAGTTTGGACCAATTACACCATATGGTACATCAGCCCGATTACCCTAAAGCTGTTGACCTCGATATGGATTTGCAGCGTTATCTTGGCATTGGAAATTCTACGGGCCTTGGTATGGCACCTTATTTGATCAATCACCCTTTATTAATGAGTCAGTGGATAGGTCAACGGGAACAGGCTTACGCTGAAGTTTTAGCAGAGCCAGTCGAACAGGCACAGCTTACAAGACTTAAACTGGTGCTTGAGCAAGCCATGCAACACGTGAGAGAGGTGAGTACCTTCGATGCGTGGCAGAGTAAGAACAATGTGCAGTTGCTCGTTGACGCCCAAGAATTGAGTGATTGGCTATCCAGTGAAGATCAAAGGGTCAATGATTGGCGTCAATTACATGAATGGGCCCAGCAGCATTACAGCTTAGAAACCCAAGAGTTATTAGTGAGTTTGTTACTGGAACTATACCCAGACATAGTGAATCCAAAAGAGGATCAGTTGGCCATCAATGAAAGCCTGACTTATGATCCAACCCAATCTGCCCAGAATTTGGCTGACAGTATTCAGGAAAGTTACGACTGGGTGTTTGATTATGACTTTACTGAGGCTGATGAAAATCAGACCTTTTGGTATTACTCACAAGAGAAAATGGAGCCAAGGCTAGGTAAAACTGACATCGATGATGGTGCTGAGGTGCAAATGTTCTTAGGCATCGCCAAGGCTGTGCAGGCTTGCCACAATGATTTGCTTACCATGATGCAACAATCTCATGATGTCAGTGTGGCTGAGTTTTTATTACAAAAACCAATGCACCTTGGTATTGTCAATCGAATTGCGACTATGGCACAGACTCAGTATGGAGAAATTAGAGCCAATCTTTTGCATAAAGATGTATTGCCTATGCACTTATTACGATGCAAATTAGCCTTTTTTGGGGTCAGTAAATTTGATCCAAAGTCGGCCCTCTGGGTTCGTAACACGATGTTCCAAGGGGCGCCTGTTGTGGATGATTTAAAACATGAATTTAATGATGATTGGTACTTTCCTGTGGCGCCCATTATAGGCAGTAAGCACCAACCTAATGCCTGAGTTGATGCAAATATCAGCCAATGAGCTTAAGTTTTTGGTCAAGCGCAGTGCAGAAGGCTTAGGTTTTCCCCCAGGCGATCAGTTGTCGGCTGGTCTTAAAGCAGCGGTAGCTTTTCAGCTAGGATTAGCCAATAGCCATTTGTTAGTTAAAGGCTTAGATGCGCTCAACAGTGCCATTAGAGCACCTTTGCTGCTGGCCTCTAGTGATGAAGAATTAACGTTTGATGCACAAGGACAATCTGCCCTTGTACAGGTGGAATTGGCATTAGGTTTGGCCCTTGCTAAGGCGGTACCTCGTTTGCACATAAAGCACCTTGTTGCAGCGGCCTTTGCAGTGCCTTGTTTAATGAACTGGCTAGCCCAACCTTTGAATCAGGCATCAGCACAGCAATGTTATGCACTCTATTTTACCCACCATAGTGGTGCACAGCGATGCGTGCTAATTGCAGCGGATGGTCAACTATTAGGTTTGTATCAGCCGTTACAGACCATCGTAGAAATGGATGAGCTGCTATTGTGTATGGGCCAAGCCGACATTGACGGTGTGTTAATTACCGATGGTGCCGACTTACTAGGGTGGCGAGAGCGTTGTCTAGACCAAGGTGTCTTCCTTGAAGCCACTTTAATTAATCGTTTGAAACACATGATGCAGGCCTCGCTAGTACCAGAAACTGAAGCCTCACGCGCAGGCGCAGGGCCTGGTTAACTTGCCTCGCTAGCCCTGTGTTTGTCCCATAAGTGCGCCAATGGCTTGAATGAGAGCAGGGCTTCGCTCTTGAGCTCGAAATGCCTCTAACACCCGTATACGTGCCTTAGGACGGAACATTAGCTCTTGCACTAAGGCATTGAATATTCCCTGATCTGCCGCACATTGGTGCACGAATAAATCCATGAGGTCACTGGTCAATAAATCTTCGCTGCATTTACTGGCGATAGTCGCCAGTAGTTCAACTCCCACATTGGTTTCTTTAGCCATTATTTGCTGCAGCCATTGCTGGCGCGATGCTGTGTCAGTTGACTGGCTAATGGCGCGCAGGCAAGCCGCTTTTTCACCTTCATCAACACTGGTTTTGCCACGCAAGATAAATGCCTTGGCAAGCGTGTGGTTGAGCCTTTGATTTTCCAACTGAGCAGCGATAGTGTTAAGCACTATCGTTGGCATTTGACTTATTTGTTGATGCCAATCGGGTTGTTGGTCCAAGCGCAAAGCAAAATCAGCAAACCCCTGTAATCCTAATTCTTGCCAGCTTTGGTGTGGTTGAGTACCACTCATATAATGACATACGGCAGGATAAAACTGAGAAGCGTTTTGCTCTAGGATAAGGCTAGCTTGGGCATGAAAGGCAGCCATGCGGGCTGGGTCTGGAGTAAAAGCAAGGTTACTATGTTTGAGCTGCTCAGCCCAATCAGCAGCCACCTGTTGGTCTAACATTTTGGTACCCATAGTTTCTAACAATTGATTAAGGAATTCATCTCGTGCAGCTTGAATTAAAAGGCCGCGCTCATCTAAGGGTAATTTAAGAAACCAAATCGTAGGACTTGAAGCCCCAAACTCAGGAGTTTGTGTTGACCATAATAGAATACCTACCCAGGCATGCCGCAGCCATGGTGACGAGTAGGGTTTTTGCCCTTCTTCAAAAGCCTTAAAATCTGCTGTAGAAAGTTTACTCAGGCGACAGCCCATATCGTAAATGCGGTAGTGGCCTTGCAAGTGCTGCAAAAGGTCGCTTAAAGTATCCATGGGTTGCATTTGGTCTGCTCACAGGCCTAGGTTAATATAGGCGTTATTATATCAAGTTTTGCCTAAAGAGGTGTGACAAGTGGTCCCAAAAAGCTGGTGGGTGTACATGGTGCAAACCCAGAGTGGGCGACTATATACTGGCATCACCACCGATACCAAAAGACGTTTCAAAGAACATTGTGCTGGCGGTAAGCTAGGGGCACGATTTTTCCGCACGGACCCAGCGTACGCCATGGTGTTTATTGAAGCTCAGCCAGACCGGTCTGCTGCAAGTAGACGTGAATCTGCGATGAAAAAATTAACGCGCCAGCAAAAGTTGGCGTTGGTGGAGTCGTATTCGGTGGATAAAATAGAAGCAATAAAGGCAACTGAATGAAACCATTAGACTTTGGGGGCAGTGGGTTTGAGTACTTTAAAATTTGGATCGTTAATATATTATTGATCCTCATTACTCTTGGAGTCTACTATCCATGGGCAAAGGTGCGCAATCAGCGTTATTTTTATGCAAACACAACTTTAGAAGGTCGTAATTTTGAATACCATGCTACAGGCAAGCAATTATTGATGGGTTACATCATTGCCATGGTCTTTTTAATGGTGGTTTCCATTGTTCAAAACGTATCCCCCATTGGCGCTTTGGGTGCATTTTTGGGTTTATCTATCATTATTCCATGGGTGGTTTGGCGCAGCCTTGCTTTTTCTATGCGCATGAGCAGTTTTAGTAATGTGCGCTTTCGTTTTGTAGGTGACTTAAAAGGCGCTTACATCAATTTTATGTTACTACCTGGGTTATTACTTTTATGCATTTATGGTGGACCAAGTTTAGTATTGCTCTGGTTAATCACTTTGCCAACTTCGATTGGCATGGAAGAAGGGTTATTAATAGCAACATTTGCCTTCGTTTTAATCGTCTTAATGGTCTACCTTTTTGCGTTCTTAAAAAATAAAAACACCCACTATATGGTGAATGGTTATCGATTTGGTCAAGGCCAATTTAGTACCCTACTAGAAACTCAAAAATTTGTGAAAATACTTCTAAAAACTTTAGGTTTAGCTGTATTGATTTTGATGAGTATAGCTATTTTAACAGTCTTTATGATGGTTTTAGTGGGGGGCTTTCCCAGCCTATTAAATATATTTAGCCAGGATGCAAGTGACATTTTAGCGTGGCTTTTAAGGCATAATATAGAAGGGGCTTTAGGTCTAGTTTATATTGCATTTTTGATGGCCACGTTTATTCTTGTTGCGTATTTTCAATCTCAAGTGCGCCAGTATGTATTTGCCAATACAGTACTCAATGGGAAGGTTAATTTTAGCTCGTCCCTCACCACAATCTCACTTGCTTGGTTAATGATGTCTAATTTTTTACTGGTGTTGGTGACCCTTGGATTAGGCACCCCTTGGGCAAAAGTGAGACGAGCAAAGTTGATACTAAAAAACACCTTAGTGGATGTTGAACATGGTATCGATGGATTCATTACCCAACAACAAGATAAACAATCTGCCTTAGGTGAACAAATTGGGGACGCATTTGATGTTGATATTGGCATTGGTGTCTGAGGTTAAGTTGAAAGTAAAAGTTAATTGTGAAAAAGGTCTGCTAGATTGATGATTCAAGGTGTGTGGTTTAGCCAAGGCAGGGCGCAAAAGTACGATGCCACCCTCCAAGTCCGGGCCCAAAGCTATGTCATCAGTGTTGAAGGTGGTGAGTTACTGCAAGGTGATTTGAATCAACTTACAGTGAGTGATCGCATTGGCAATGTAGAGCGTAAATTGACTTTAAGTGATGGTTCGGTGTTTGCGTCTAGGGAAAATGACGCGATTGATGACCTTTTACAGGCAAATAGAAATGGGCCTGGATTGATTCATTTTTTAGAATCTCGGGTTGCATGGATATTGTTGGCTCTGGTGATTACGATTGGCTCGGCTATTGCTGGATTTAGATGGGGTGTTCCTTTGGCAAGTGAATTCATAGCTCACGCATTGCCTCATAAAACTAATGCTCTGATCGCCAATGAAACCCTTAGTTTTTTGGATGAGTTTACTTTTAAACCAAGTCAATTAAGTGCAGCCAAACAAAACCGTATTCGTGATCACTTTCGGGAGCGACTAGTGCCCCTTGATGAAAAAAATCAGCACCTCAAATATACCTTACACTTTCGTGCTTGGGATTATGCCGGTAAAAGTATTCCCAATGCCCTTGCACTTCCCTCTGGGGACATTATTGTAACCGATCAGTTTATCAATTTAAGCCAAAATCAAGCACAAATAGACTCTGTATTACTGCATGAAATGGGTCATGTTGTGCACCGGCATTCTCTACAAAAATTAATTGAAACTACCTTAATCGGTGCCACCATGGTTATGATCAGTGGAGATAGCAACAGTGCAGTCGATATGGGAGTTGGCCTAGGTTCGATCATGGTCACCAGTCATTATTCAAGAAATCACGAATATGAGGCAGACGCATACGCCTTTAAAAAAATGCTGCAGGCTGGTATCGATCCCCAAGCATTTGCCAAAGTTATGCAACGCATGCAGCACTTCATGAATTCCAAACAACATGGGCGAAAAAACAATCGCACAGCGGCTTCGCCAGCATCTACTGAAAAACCACCATTAGGCAAAATTATTGATTACCTTAGTTCTCACCCCAGCACAGAAAAACGCGTACAACAGGCACAAGCTTATAGCCAATGTTTTAAACAAAAAAGCGCTGCATGTGATCGCCTTTAACTCAGGCTCACCCTAAAGTGTGTTGTTGTGCCCATCGACTTTTACTGGGTCATATTTTCTTTTGCTTTTACTATGCCAGCTTCTTCCTTGGGTGGTTTCTGCATTTCTTGGGCGTTAAAACGCTGTCCAGTAACCCCCACACTATCGGGCCCAAGCAGGTATTGGTAGCTAGGCATAATTTCTTTTGGAGTAAGGTTAAGGGCGGGGTCTTCTCCAGGGAAAGCTTGGGCTCGCATGCTGGTGCGAGTGGCTCCTGGGTTGATGATATTGACTCGTATTTTACTGGTGTTTTCAGTTTCTTGTGCTAATACTTGGGCCATGCCTTCGGTGGCAAATTTAGAAACGCAATAGGCACCCCAATAAGCCTTGCCTTGAGTGCCAACACCCGAGCTAGTAAAGATGACAGATGCATCCTTGGAGACCTCTAGTAAAGGCAAAAGGGCTTGGGTCATCATGAATGGGGCCGTGACGTTTACGTGCATGACTAAGCGCCAAGTGCGCGATTCATAATTAGACATAGGGGTAAGTTGGCCCAGTATTGACGCATTATGCAACAGACCATCTAAACAGCTAAATTCCTCTTTAAGAACATCTGCAAGTTCCTGATAATCTTCGTCGGTCGCCGTGCGCAAGTCTAAGGGGTAGATCGCGGGTTGTCCGTAACCTGCGCTCTCTATTTCATCAGACACAGACTCGAGTTTTTCAAGCGTGCGACCCAATAAAATAACCGTTGCCCCTAGTCGAGCACAATCCATGGCAGCAGCGCGCCCGATGCCGTCACCCGCGCCAGTGATTAAAATAACTCGGTCTTTGAGTAGTGTGTCTGACGCAATGTAGTTAAGCATAAAATTTATCGTCCTTAAACAAGATTATAAGATGCACCCATAGGGCTCTTTATTGACTCATGTTGGGTCAAGCTTAGGTTTGGTGGCATAGACAAGGTAATTGACGTCCACATCACTGTCAGTCAGAGCGTATTTTTTTGTGATGGGGTTATAGGTCATACCCGTCATTGCTTGGGCAGATAAATCTGCCAAACGCATATATTGGTGCAGTTCAGAGGGTTTAATGAATTTTTTATATTCGTGGGTACCCTTAGGTAACATCTTGAGCAGGTATTCTGCACCTATTATGGCAAATAAATAGGATTTTGGATTACGGTTGATGGTAGAAAAGAAAACCTGGCCACCGGGCTTAAGTAACTTTGCACAAGCTGCAACAATGGCACTCGGGTCGGGCACGTGTTCAAGCATCTCCAAACATGTCACCACGTCGTATAAGCCTGCTTCTTCTTCAGCCAGTTGCTCAGCAGTTATTTGTCTGTAATTCACCTCCACACCACTTTCTAAGCTATGCAGTTGTGCCACTTTTAACGGCGCCTCTCCCATATCTATGCCGGTAACGGTGGCGCCTCTTTGTGCCATTGCTTCGGCAACAATACCTCCACCACAGCCAATATCGGCTACTTTTTTACCATGAAGCTGTGCACGCTCGTCAATCCACCCAATGCGCAGGGGGTTGATCGCGTGTAAGGGCTTGAATTCACTGTCTTTATCCCACCAGCGGGCGGCGAGGGCTTCAAATTTGGCTATTTCTGCAGGGTCTACGTTTTGGTTCACAGTCGTGTTTCTTGCTGAGAAAAAATGACCCTCAGTATAGCGCGGAAATTGATTCACTGCATCTGAAAATTAGCAGCAGCAGAGTCAGTTAATGATCTCTTTGTAGGTGGCAAATTAGCCTCTAATTGTGTTAAAATATGAGATCATCTAACGCCTTATTTTGGCGTTGTTCATAAGGGCGCCGGAAGGTTAGCTCGAAGCGTTACGCGCATAAGGAAATTGGCTTAATTATGGCTGAAATGGCTAAAGAAATATCGCCTATTAACATTGAAGATGAACTCAAGCAATCCTACCTAGATTATGCCATGAGCGTAATTGTGGGTCGTGCGCTGCCCGATGTACGCGATGGCTTAAAGCCTGTGCATCGGCGTGTGCTGTTCGCTATGAATGAGTTGAGCAACGATTGGAATAAGGCCTATAAAAAGTCTGCCCGTGTTGTGGGTGACGTTATAGGTAAGTATCACCCCCACGGTGATACTGCGGTATATGACACTATCGTTCGTATGGCGCAGCCATTTTCTATGCGTTACACGCTGGTCGATGGCCAAGGAAACTTTGGTTCTGTCGATGGTGATTCTGCCGCTGCAATGCGTTATACGGAAATCCGTATGCAGAAAATCGCGCATGATTTATTAGCGGATTTAGACAAGGATACGGTCGATTTTGTGCCCAACTATGATGGCACTGAGATGATCCCTGATGTTTTGCCTACGCGATTGCCTAATTTGTTGGTGAATGGTTCTTCAGGCATTGCTGTGGGTATGGCAACTAACATTCCGCCGCATAATATCAACGAGGTAATTAGCGGTTGTTTAGCCCTGATTGAAAATCCTGATATTGAAGTGGATGAGCTAATGCAGCACATTCCTGGGCCAGATTTCCCAACAGCAGGCATTATTAATGGTCGAGCGGGCATTGTGCAAGCCTACCGTACAGGCCGGGGACGCATTTATGTGCGCGCCCGCTACCATGTAGAAGAAAATGAAAAAAACAATAAGTTGTCCATTATTGTCACGGAACTGCCTTATCAGGTAAACAAAGCGCGCTTGATTGAAAAAATTGCAGAACTTGTCAAAGAAAAGAAAGTTGAAGGAATTACTGAACTTCGTGACGAGTCTGATAAAGATGGCATGCGCATGGTCATTGAGTTACGACGGGGTGAAGTGCCTGACGTGATTATCAATAATCTGTATACGCAAACGCAGATGGAAAATGTGTTTGGTATTAACGTAGTGGCTTTAGTTGATGGCCAACCGCGCACTTTAAACCTTAAGCAAATGCTTGAAGCCTTTGTGCGTCATCGCCGCGAAGTCGTGACTCGACGTACTCTGTTTGAATTGCGTAAGGCGCGCGAGCGCGGTCATGTACTCGAAGGGTTGATGGTGGCTTTGGCTAATATAGACCCAGTTATTGAGCTTATTAAAACCTCTACTAACGCTGCAGAAGCACGCGAAAAACTGGTTGCCCAGAACTGGCCAGCAGGTCAGGTAGTGTCAATGCTCGAACGAGCTGGGCCAGATGCCTGTAAACCGACTACTTTAGGCGCTGAATTTGGCTTGCATGGCGACCAATATCAGCTCTCTGATGTGCAAGCCCAAGCGATACTCGAGCTGCGCCTGCATCGTCTAACAGGCCTTGAACAAGATAAGCTTGTTGCTGAATACCAGTTGTTGCTCGAGCGTATTGCAGAATTATTGGAAATATTGGGTTCTGCTGAACGTTTGATGGAAGTCATACGAGAAGAATTGGCGCAAGTGTTAGAAGCCTATGGTGATGAGCGTCGTTCAGAGATTGTCGCTTCACGTCAGGATCTTACGGTGGCAGATTTAATTCCTGAGGAAGATATGGTGGTAACTATATCTCATGGTGGCTACGCTAAGACTCAACCCGTCAGTGATTACCAAGCCCAGCGCAGGGGTGGTCGTGGCAAAGCCGCTACGGGGGTTAAAGAGGACGACTTTGTAGAGCATTTATTAGTGACATCTTCTCACGATACGATTTTGTGCTTTAGTAACCGCGGTAAAGTGTATTGGTTACGAGTATTTGAAATTCCGCAAGCCAGTCGCACTGCTCGGGGGCGTCCTATTGTCAATATTTTGCCTCTGGAAGAGGGTGAGCGATTAACGACTATTCTGCCTTTGCCAGAGGGTGGTTATCAAGAAGGTCATTATATCTTTATGGCTACGGCCAGCGGTACAGTTAAGAAAACGCCTCTTACCGCGTTTGCTCGCCCCCGCAATAGCGGCTTAATTGCCCTAGGCCTTGATGAAGGTGATACCCTTATTGGTGCCACAGTGACCGATGGTGATCAAGAAATTATGCTGTTCGCAAGTAATGGTCTGGCTGTTCGCTTTAGCGAAGATGATGTGCGTCCTATGGGCCGAACTGCGCGGGGAGTGCGGGGTATTCGCTTGGCTGAAGGTGCAATTGTTATTAGTCTTATCATGCCTCAAGCAGAGGGACGCATACTTACGGCGAGTGAAAATGGCTTTGGTAAACAAAGCCGCAATGAAGATTATCCTGTGCGTGGTCGGGGTGGCAAGGGTGTTATTGCTATTCAAATGTCAGCCCGTAATGGGGCCTTGATTGGTGCAGTTCAGGTGTTTGATGGTGATGAAGTCATCCTTATCAGTGACCAGGGCACCCTAGTTCGCACGCGGGCTAGTGAAGTGTCAGTGTTGGGTCGCAATACTCAAGGTGTCACCTTAATTAAAGTCCAAGAAGGTGAAAACTTGGTGCAGGTTGCGCGAGTGGCTGAAACCATGGAAGAGGACGCTGAAGAGGGGGCAGATCTGATCTCTCAAGAGTCTGTGGCAGACCCTACTGTGGCAGATTCAAATGAGGTTTCTTCGATGACGGATTTACCGGAACAGGATTAGCCTTATGGCCTTACGTCATTATAACTTTTGTGCTGGTCCTGCGGCGCTTCCCACCGATGTGTTGGAGCGAGCGCAACTGGAAATGTTAGATTGGCAAGGTCGTGGCTTGTCGGTGATGGAAATTAGTCATCGGCATCCTGACTATATCACCATGGCGCAGGCAGCAGAGTCTAAGTTACGTCAATTGATGGGTATTCCCGACAATTATAAAGTGTTGTTTTTGCAAGGCGGCGCAACTGCCCAATTTGCTTTGTTGCCCATGAATTTGTTGGGTCATAAAACCCACGCAGATTATATTGATACGGGCATCTGGTCGGCTAAAGCGATTGCAGCGATGGCGCCATATGGGGTGGCAACAGAGGCGGCGTCGAGTGCTGAGGTAGGCTACCGATGTGTACCTAGCCAAGCCCAACTTAAACTCAATGAAGATGCAGCGTATGTGCACTACTGCCCAAATGAGACGATTGGTGGTTTGGCGTTTGATTATGTGCCAGAAACAGGATCTGTGCCCCTCATAGCCGATATGTCCTCAACCATTCTTTCAGAACCCATCGATGTGACTCAATTTGGTTTAATCTATGCAGGAGCCCAAAAAAATATTGGGCCAGCAGGCATTACCTTAGTCATTGTTAGAGAAGATTTATTGGGTAAAGCTCAAGCAACCACACCTAATCCCTTTAACTATGCTTTACAGGCTGCCAATGAATCAATGCTCAACACCCCACCGACCTATGGTTGGTATCTAGCGGGATTGGTATTTGATTGGCTGCAGCAGCAAGGGGGTCTTGAAGCTATGGCTGAGATCAATACGGCTAAGGCAAACTGCCTTTATCAAGCGATAGATGAAAGTCAGTTTTATGCAAATCAAATTGCGACTGCCAACCGATCTAAAATGAATGTTACCTTTACCTTAGCAGATGATGCTTTGAATGCTGAGTTTTTGCAGCAGGCCCAAGCCAATGGGTTGCTTAACCTTAAAGGTCATCGCAGTGTGGGAGGCATGAGGGCTAGCATTTATAATGCAGTGCCAATTGCTGGAGTCCAAGCATTGGTCACCTTTATGAAAGATTTTGAAAAACAACACTGGGCTTAAAATAATTATGACCAAGCCAGAACTTACTCAAGAACAAGAACTAGGCCAGTTGCGTCAAGATATTGATCAGATTGATCAACAAATACAAAGCCTGATTAACCAGAGGGCAGCGTGTGCGCAACGTGTGGCCCAAGTTAAACAAGTTTATCAAGGCCATCAGGACGCTGTTTTCTACCGACCAGAGCGTGAAGCGCAAGTGCTGCGCCGGGTGATGGAGCGCAACCAAGGCCCGCTGGACGATGAAGAGATGGCCCGGCTATTTCGAGAATTAATGTCGGCCTGTTTGGCCCATGAGCAACCCATGCGGATCGCTTTTTTGGGCCCTCAAGGCACGTTCACTCAAGCAGCAGCACTAAAACACTTTGGACATTCAGTGATTAGCGCACCTTTGACCTCTATTGATGAGGTGTTCCGCGAAGTAGAAGCTAAGAGCGCTCATTATGGTGTGGTACCGATTGAAAACTCCTCTGAAGGTATGATTAATCATACTCTAGATAGCTTCCGCCATTCCTCCCTTGTCATCTGTGGTGAAGTAGAAATGCGCATTCACCAAAACTTGTTGGTTAAATACAATACGGATGTATCTCAGGTAGAGCGCATTTATTCCCATTCTCAATCGTTAGCTCAATGTCGCTCGTGGCTCGATAACCATATGCCACAGGCAGAACGTTTTGCAGTGAGCAGTAATGCAGAGGCGGCCCGTCGGGTGGCAAAAGAGGAAGAGGTGAGCGCTGGCAAAGTGGCAGCTATTGCAGGTCTTATGGCTGCTGAACTATATGAATTAGAGGTCAAGCACGCAAATATTGAGGATCAGCCAGATAATACGACACGTTTCTTAATTATTGGCCGCGCTGCTGTGCCAGCTTCTGGACAGGATAAAACGTCTTTACTGGTGCTGGCCCGCAACAAACCAGGTGCACTGTATCATATCCTAGAACCATTTCACCGCCATGATGTCAGCATGACAAGTATTGAGTCGAGACCTTCAGGGCAGGGTGCTTGGGGTTATGTGTTCTACATTGATTTTGAAGGGCATCATAGCGATACCAAAGTGCAACAAGTGTTAAAAGATCTCGATCAGGACTCTGTAGAAGTGCGGCTACTCGGTTCTTACCCGCAGGCGGTACTCTAATGACGTCAGCGACTTTGTCATTTTGCCATGGCAAGGTACTCGTGCTGGGTTTGGGTCTAATCGGTGGCTCTTTGGCAGCGGCGCTGCGACGCACCCAAAAACATCAACTTTGGGGCTACGATTTAGATCAAGCCAGCATGCAGCAGGCACTCGATCAAGGCGTAATTGACCATCAGGTTAAAGACTTAGCAACTACAGCGAGTCAAATGGATGTGGTGGTATTGGCTGTGCCTGTTAAGGCCATGGAAAAGGTATTGGCCCAAGTCGCACCGTACTTAAATCCCCAAACCCTGCTAACAGATGTGGGGAGTGTTAAAGGCAGTATTATTGCGGCGGCTTATGAAGTGTTTGGCACACCTCCGCCCGGCTTTGTGCCTGGGCATCCCATTGCTGGTTCGGAACGTAGTGGTATTAATGCGGTTAATATTGATTTATTCGTTGATCATAAATTTATTGTGACCCCGTTAGCCACAAGCCACCCTGAGGCTATCGAAGTGTTAGGTGATATGTGGTCTGGGGTGGGCAGTGAAATTCTCTTGATGGACGTTGAAAGGCATGATGAAGTATTGGCTGCAACGAGTCATTTGCCCCACCTTTTAGCCTTTTCCTTAGTGGACACGTTAGCGTCAAATACCGACAATAAAGATATTTTTCGGTATGCAGCGGGTGGTTTTCGGGATTTTACGAGAATTGCAGGTAGTGATCCAACCATGTGGCATGATGTGTTTATAGCCAATCGTAATGCCTGTCTTGAAACCCTAGATCAGTTTACTGCTGGGTTAGCTAATTTAAGGGAAGCTGTGGCCACAGGTGACAGCCAAACCATGATGGGTATTTTAACTCGAGCACGCAGTGCTCGGCATCATTTTGAGAAAATATTGGCAAACTCTGCCTATACCGGAACTATGACAAATACAAAACATTTTAACGTCCACGCAGGTGGTCAAGTCCGAGGTCGCATTCGTGTGCCCGGGGATAAGTCAGTCTCCCACCGTTCCATTATGCTAGGTGCTCTGGCGCAAGGTACGACCCATATTAGTGGTTTTTTAGAAGGCGAAGACGCCATGGCCACGTTACAAGCGTTTCGTGATATGGGCGTTGTTATCGAGGGTCCAGCCGAGGGCAAAGTGGTCGTGCATGGTGTGGGTCTTAATGGGCTAAAAGCACCACCTGGGCCTCTTTATGTCGGTAATTCTGGCACTACTATTCGTTTAATGGCAGGTCTTTTGGCAGGTCAAGCATTTGATGTTGAACTCAGTGGTGATGTGTCCCTCAATCAGCGACCAATGGAAAGAGTGGCTAAGCCTCTGCGTTCTATGGGAGCTATGGTTGTTACAGCAGAGGGTGGCTGTCCGCCGATAAAAATTACTGGTGGTCAGCGGTTAAAAGGTATCCATTACGATTTGCCGATGGCTAGTGCGCAAGTAAAGTCTTGTGTGATGTTGGCTGGATTGTATGCCCAAGGTCAGACGAGTGTGACTGAACCTGCCCCCACACGTGACCACACAGAGCGCATGCTCGAGGGCTTTGGCTACCGGGTTGAACGAACCCATGACACTTGTTCTATTGAAGGTCAGGGACAACTGACTGCCACTGACATAGATGTGCCGTCAGACATTTCTTCGGCCACCTTCTTTTTAGTAGCGGCCGCTATTTGTCCAGACTCAGATTTGGTTATTGAACATGTGGGCATGAATCCTACACGGATCGGTGTGGTGAATATCCTGCGCTTGATGGGTGCCAACCTGAGTATTCAAAATGAACGAGAAGTCGGGGGAGAACCAGTCGCTGATTTGGCGATTAAATACGCACCACTCAAAGGTATTCATGTGCCAGAAGATCAGGTGCCCTTGGCCATCGATGAGTTTCCAGCACTGATGATAGCAGCAGCTTGTGCTAGTGGAACTACCACGATTACTGGGGCTGAAGAACTCAGGGTCAAGGAGAGTGACCGCATTCAGGCGATGGTGGATGGACTCAGTGCGATGGGTGTAATGATTAAAGGCACCACTGATGGAGCCATTATTCAAGGCATGGGAGCTGATACTCAATTTGCTGCTGCGCAAATAACAACCCATCATGATCATCGCATTGCTATGGCGTTTACTATTGCAGGCTTAAGGGCTGGAGCAAGTTTAAAGATTTTAGATTGTGCTCATGTAGCCACATCTTTTCCTAACTTTGTCGAACTGGCTCGTACCGTAGGTATCACCCTTGACGAGGAGTTTGAGTCATGAATAATGCACCAATTATTACTATTGATGGGCCCAGTGGTTCTGGTAAAGGCACATTATGTAAATTACTTGCCGATCGCTTAGGTTATCATTTACTTGATAGTGGAGCCTTATACCGCTTGGTTGCTTTGGCCGCTGAGCATCATGGTGTAAGTGCTGAAAATGAGTTAGCTGTCGCCGATATTGCAGCCTGTTTAGATGTGCAATTCAAGACCCAAGGTGATGGTGTTCAGGTGGTGTTAGAAGGAGAAGACGTCAGTGCGTCAATTCGTACGGAAGCCTGTGGTATGAATGCTTCCAAGGTAGCTAGTCTGACTCTGGTTCGTAAGGCGTTACAAGAGCGGCAAAGGGCTTTTGCTGAACTACCAGGCCTAGTGGCAGACGGCCGAGATATGGGCACAGTGATCTTTCCAGATGCCCCAGTAAAGGTTTTCTTAACAGCAAGTGCACAAGAACGTGCTGATAGACGTTATAAACAGTTGAAAAGCAAGGGCTTGAGTGCTAGCCTGTCGGATATACTGATGAATATTCAGCAACGAGACGAGCTTGATGAAAATCGAGCCATAGCGCCTTTGAAACCTGCTGAAGATGCGTTAGTCATTGATTGTACCCACATGAGCATTTTGGATGTGGAGCAAAAGATACTTACTTTAATTCATAGCAAAGGAATTTTATAATTTCATTGCATACCATTAACTAACTAGAGGCACTTCGAGAGACCGGCACTGTTAGTCAGTTCCGAGCGTATCGTCAACCTCATCGAGTATTTCCATGGGCGAAAGTTTCGCAGATCTGTTTGAAGAAAGTCTTCAACAGGTAGAGATGAAAAAGGGTTCTTTGATTACAGGTGTAGTCATTGCTATTGATAGCGAAGTCGTCACTATTAACGTCGGCTTGAAGTCGGAAGGTGTGGTTTCACGCAGTGAATTTCTTGATGCATCTGGTGAAATAGAAGTCGCTGTTGGTGATGATGTTTTAGTGGCTCTGCAAGAAATTGAAGATGGCTTAGGATCGACCCAAGTATCTCGCGAACGTGCTCGGGAAATGGAACGTTGGCATCAACTGGAAAAAATCCAAACAGCTGATGAAACGGTCACTGGTGTCATCAGTGCTCGGGTTAAAGGTGGATTTAATGTCGAGTTGGGTGGAATCCGCGCCTTCTTGCCTGGCTCTTTGATTGATACTCGTCCCTTACAAGATGTCTCTCACCTTGAAGGTGTGGATTTAGAATTCAAAATCATCAAGCTTGATATGTTACGCAATAACGTTGTGGTCTCTCGTCGTGCCTTGATGGATGAAGCCAACAAAGCGCAGCGCGCACAGGTCTTATCGACCCTAGAAGAGGGTGCCGTGGTGAAGGGTTTTGTGAAGAACTTGACCGATTATGGCGCTTTTATCGATCTTGGCGGTTTAGATGGTTTGCTGCACATTACCGATATCGCATGGCGTCGCATTAAACACCCAAGTGAAATGCTCACTGCGGGTGCAGACATCGAAGTTAAAGTATTGAAATTTGATGCTGAAAAGCAGCGTGTTTCCTTGGGTCTGAAGCAACTGCAACAGGATCCTTGGACCAGCTTTACAGACGTTTACCCTGTGGGCAGTCGTTTACCTGCAACCGTAACAACCGTGACTGATTATGGCTGCTTTGCTAGAGTCTCCGATGGCATTGAAGGCCTTGTCCATGCCTCTGAAATGAGCTGGATGAAGCGTAACTTACACCCGTCTAAAATGGTTTCGGTGGGTGAAGAAATTGAAGTCATGATTTTGGACATTAACGGTGAAAAACGCCGCCTATCTTTGGGCATGAAACAATGCAGTGAAAGTCCTTGGGTTGCTTTCTCTAAGCAATACTCAGAGGGTGATAAGGTCTCTGGCAAGCTAAATTCTAAAACTGACTTTGGTTTATTTATAGGCTTAGAAGATGGTATTGATGGTCTGGTGCATGTCTCAGATGTCGATTGGAATAAGAGTGATGAAAGTTTGTTAGAAAGCTTCCAAAAAGGGCAAGAAATTGAAGCTGTGATCCTGTCTATTGATACGGAACGTCAACGTGTCGCCTTAGGCATTAAACAAATGACAGGTGATCCCTTCTCCGACTATGCAGCGGCTAACGGTAAGGGTTCTGAGGTTACAGGAACCATTGGAGAGGTGACTTCTGGTGGATTATTAGTCGATTTAGCGGACGGCGTGCAAGGCTTCTTAAAGCGCGGTGAGTTAGCCCAAGACCAGGATTTGGCAGACTTTAAGGAAGGTCAATCCATTACCAGTTTTGTCGCCAGCTTAGACCGTAAAGGGCGTTCTATAAGCCTAGCGATAAGAGCCCAAGAAGCTGCACAGCAGCGAGTACAGATGCAGGAATTAAAGACCAAGCCAGTTGAAACTGAAGGCCCGACCACAATCGGTGATCTTATCAAGGAACAACTTAAAAAATAATAAGAAGGAATGGCTATGCGTAAGTCTGAACTGATTGAAAACTTGATTGACCGCTTTGAAAATATTCCAGTAAAGAATGTTGAGCAATCGGTTAAGGCTATCATTGACCATATGGCTGACGCATTGGCCGCTGGCGATCGAATTGAGATAAGGGGCTTTGGTAGCTTTTGTTTACATTATCGGGCCCCCAGAGTCGGGCGTAATCCGAAAACGGGAGATTCTGTCGATTTGGCTGCAAAGTATGTGCCTCACTTCAAACCCGGTAAAGAATTACGTGATCAGGTCAACGATAGTCTATAATAGCTGATCATTGATTAAGGTTTGGTTTCACTTCAGCCATCCTGTTTAGGTAAAAGCACGTGAAATTATTAAAAGCTGCAGTCTTCTTTGTGTTTTCTCTGGTGGCCTTGGTTGTGGGTGTGTTGTTTAGCTCACGTAATAGCCAGGCGGTGTCATTAGACCTAATTTTCTTCCAGCTTCCTCCACTGAGTATGGCCATTTGGCTGTTACTTAGTTTAGCTACAGGGATGCTTTTGTGTGCGTTTATCTACAGTTTTATTACCTTTAAATTGAAACGTCACAATGGACAATTGCAACGTCAACTATCTAAGTTGAATGCAACTCAATCTAATCAGAAGATACCTTGATAAGTATGGACCTCTCCTTACTCTTAGTCTTAATTGCAGCTGTAGGCATTGGATGGTGGCTGGGCCAAAGAGAATATCATCAAAAGCGTAATTCTCAATTAGGCCTTCAAGCTGACTATTACCGTGGCCTTAACTATTTGTTAAACCAACAAACAGATGAAGCTTTAGAGCTGTTTATTCATGCCCTAGAAGTCAATTCACAAACTGTGGATACTCACTTAGCGTTAGGTAGTTTATTTCGGCGCCGTGGCGAAGTTGATAAGGCCATTCAGATACATCAAAACCTCCTGTCCAGCAAAGGCCTAGATCAGGAGCAAGTAATGCTGGCAGAGCTAGAATTGGCTCACGACTTTATTAAAGCTGGATTATTAGATCGGGCTGAAGAATTGCTGCTTGATATTGTGCAACAGCCTAATCAGCAAACTGCGAATGCAACAGAATTGTTAGTTGACGTTTATCAGCGTGAGCAGGATTGGCACAAAGCCCTGGAAGCTGGATCTGCTGCTCACGTATCAGCTAGTGTTGATTTAGCTCAGCGACTGTCTCACTTTTGCTGTGAGTTGGCAGAACAAGCCCTGCAGTCTGATCAACAACAAGAAGGGCTAGACTATTTAAAGCGTGCTAAACGCCATAATGCTGATAATCCAAGAGTGAGTTTTTTACGAGCTCAATTAAGCATCCAGCAAGAAAATTTTAGAGATGCCAAAAGACACTTGTTAATTATGGCGCAGCAAGACGAGCAGTTGGTGCCTGAAATCATTCAACCGTTGCGTTTATGTTTTACTCAACTTGGGGATATAGATGGATGGCGCGCTTGGTTGAATCAAGCGATGACCGAATATCCAAGTTCTAGCCTTTTGTTAGCTCAAGCTCATGAAATTGGTCAACAAAATGACTCTGAAGCTGCATCCTACTTGACCGAAAATTTGCGTCAAAGGCCATCTTTAAAGGGTTTTAATTACCTCATAGATCTACATATGCAGTGGGCCTCTGAGAATGCTAAAGATAGTTTACAAGTCCTTAAGGGCCTGACTGTCGCGCTTCAAAGAAGCAAGCCACATTATCGTTGCAGGCAATGTGGTTTTGCTGGCAACTCTATGCATTGGCAATGTCCTAGTTGCCACCAATGGGGCAGTACCAAACCCATCTATGGATTAGAAGGAGAGTAAGGTGCAGAAAAATAGTCCTATTGTGGTTGCCTTAGATTATCAATCTTCTGATCAAGCGCTGCTGATGGCACGCCAGTTAGACCCCACACGCTGTCGTCTTAAAGTAGGTAAAGAATTGTTTACTTCAGCTGGCCCTCAAATAGTGGATCAATTGCAGCACTATGGTTTTGAAATATTCCTCGATCTAAAGTTTCATGATATCCCAAATACGGTTGCTAAAGCTGTTTTGGCGGCTGCGCGAATGGGAGTTTGGATGGTTAATGTGCACGCTAGTGGGGGTGCCCAGATGATGCAAACCACGCGATCTGCACTTGCAGCCAAAGGTGGTCATCAACCTCTTTTGATCGCTGTGACAGTACTAACTAGTATGGATGCTGAGAGCTTAAAGGCCACAGGCATAGAACAATCCCCAGCTGAACGGGTATTGTCATTAGCCCATCTGAGTCAGAACTCGGGCTTTGATGGTGTGGTTTGTTCAGCCCAAGAAGCCTCGCTATTGAAGAACCAATTAGGCCCTGAGTTTAAATTGATCACCCCAGGTATAAGGCCATCATTTGCTTCAGTAGGTGACCAAAAGCGCATCATGACTCCGGCTCAGGCAATGGCTGCAGGTAGTGACTTTTTAGTCATTGGCAGACCGATTACAGGGTCTGATGACCCTATGCAAGCCCTTGCACTCATTGAAGAAGAGCTGGCTTAGCCATTAATTGAAACCAAGTTAAATTACCCAACTTAGCGCTTATGAAGTTCTGTGCTAGGCTTAGTGAGTCTCAAGGATTTAGAGATTCATTTGGTTTAATCAAGGAGTAGATTATGAAACTAACTCGTAAAATAGCCCTGCTGCTATTCGTCAGTGCAATCACCTTGGGGTCCTTTACACCCCTTTCTTTAGCTGAAGACGCATTACCCATTAACCTCAATACAGCCTCTGCGGTTGACATTGCCGAGGCCATTGATGGCGTTGGTGAGGTCAGGGCTGCTGCTATTATTTCATTACGTGAAGAGCTTGGAGGATTTACCATGCTTGAGCAATTGCTCGATGTCAAAGGCATAAGTGAGGTTACCCTCGCACGCATTCGTTCTATAATCGTGCTAGAGTAACTGTTCGCTCTATGGTGCACATAGTGCCAATAAAATTTTGGCGCTATGTGCATCGCAGTCACAGTAATGTGTAGTACTTTTTGTATAAGGACATCAACAATGGCCATGACATGGCAAGGTTTGTTAGCTGATCAGCGTTTTGGCAAGCCCTATACCGAACAACACCACCAAGGCCGCACACCGTTTCACAAAGACTATGATAGGCTGATCTTCTCTAGCGCCTTTCGACGGATGGGACACAAAACTCAAGTCCATTCATTGTCTCATAATGATCATGTTCATAACCGCTTAACTCACAGTCTAGAGGTCTCTAGTGTGGGTCGAAGCCTAGGTATCCAAGTAGGGCAAAGCCTAAAGCATCAGGCCCAATGGCCAGAGTGGATTGAGCCCCATGACTTGGGTGCCATTGTGCAGTCGGCTTGCTTAGCTCATGACATAGGTAATCCACCGTTTGGTCATTTTGGTGAGAGTTCAATTCGTCACTGGTTCGCTAATTATGCGCAGCAAGGTGGCATGGCCCATTTAAGCGCTGCTGAGCAGGCAGATCTACTTAATTTTGAAGGTAATGCGCAGGGCTTACGAACCCTTACACAGCTTGAGTACCACCAGTTTAATGGGGGTATGCGCCTCACTTATGCGACCTTGGGAAGCTTTCTTAAATACCCTTGGTTATCAAATTCAAAGCAGTGTGAACGCAAATCTAAGTTTGGCGCCTTGCAATCTGAGAAACATATATTGGCTGACATAGCAGATCGCTTAGGTTTGTTGCAGCAGTCAGATTTTGAGTGGTGTCGCCACCCATTGGTTTATTTAATGGAAGCTGCTGATGATATCTGTTACGCCATTATTGATTTAGAAGATGGGGTAGAACTGGGTATTATAGATGAACAGGATGTGTTGGCGTTGTTAGCGCCCATTACTGGCGAATTGGCAGTTCCTGAACGCACCGCTATGGTCGATGTGTACTACTCAACGCGTCGTTTAGCCTTATTGCGGGGTAAGGTTATTGACCATCTTGTGCAGTCGGCAGCGCACGCGTTTATGAAGCATATTCCTGCTCTATTGGAAGGTCGGTTAGAGGGAGATTTAATCTCACATTGTGATCTTGTGACCCAACAAATTATTGGTGATGCTAAGGCGCTGGCCAAAAATCGCATCTTTCTGGCGCCTGAACGGCATCGCACGGAGTTGGCTGCTTATTCAGTCCTAGAAAAATTACTTGATGGGTTTGTGCCTGCAGTGCTTGCCTTGGACCAACAAATGGGAGACGCAAGGTTATCTTTTAAAGCTGAAAAGCACCTGGCCCTGATGGGTGCCCATCGGCCTGAAAAAGGAGCTACACCTTATCAAGCCTTATGTTGCACTATGGACTTTATTGGTGGCATGACTGACAACTATGCAGTTGATTTAGCCCGTCAATTGAGTGGCGAAATGAAATAAAACTTAATAAAGGCACTGTTTTTTAAAAAATAACCTAAGCTTAAATCAGCTATAAATAACGCATGGAAGCGTTTATGTCTGATACGTTCTCACCTATCTCCCCACCTCTTAATAATATCATTGCATTAACAGATCAATTGCTGGATGTTGCTGCCACTGCTGGGGCTTCTGATTTACATTTGGAACCTCTGTCACAGAGTATGCGTATTCGTATGCGTGTTGATGGCCTTATGCGGCTGCTAGAGCCACCTTTTGATCAACTTTTAGGGTCTGTGGCCATGGCTCTAGTCGTGCGCTTAAAATTGCTTTCAGACATGGACATTAGTGAGTCCCGTCGACCACAAGATGGCAGTTTTCAATGGCAACTAAACGACAAGCAGGTCGATATACGGTGCAGTAGTTTGGCAGGACAATGGGGTGAAAAGTTAGTCCTGCGATTGCATTGGAAACAACAAAATATAGAACTTAATGAGCAGGGTTTATCGATTAAACAGTTACAAATTGTCATTCGTCAGCTGAGTAAACCACAAGGACTTATCTTGGCCACAGGCCCAACAGGCAGTGGTAAAACGATGTTCTTATATAGTTGCCTGAAACATATTGAAGCACCTCATCTTAATATTGTTAGTGCTGAAGATCCCATAGAAATTGGGTTAGAGGGAGTCCATCAAGTGGCCGTAAATACTAACATTAACCTATCTTTTAATCAGATTCTCAGGGCTTTGCTTAGGCAGGATCCTGATGTAATCATGCTGGGAGAGTTACGCGATTTTGATAGCGCAGATGTTGCGTTAAAGGCTGCACAAACTGGACACCTACTGCTTACTTCCATGCACACTCATAGTATTAGTGAGGCTATGCACCGATGCCACGGTTTGGGGGTGGATATGTTGGCTTTTAGTTATTGTTTGAGTTTGATTATTAATCAGCGATTAGTGCGCCAGCTCTGTGACCAGTGCAAGCAACCTATGACTCAGTCACAGTTAGCGGCAATGACAAGTGCTGAGTGGTTAGATGCAGTGGCCACCTATAAATTTAGCTTTGGAGCAGTGAATCCATGCGTGCCTGCAAGCTGTGACTCTTGTCATGGAGGCTATAGGGGACGAGTAGGGGTGTTTGATTTAATGGTCATGGATGCATCTAAACGAGATTCAGTGGCCCAGCGTCAAGTGCATAGCCTAGATCAAAATTTTGGAGTTCGCCGTCAGGGTTTATGGCGCGTCCTTGCAGGGCATACCAGCGTTGCAGAAGTGAATCGAGTGACTTGGTAATGTGGCATTGGTGGGTGTGGTTTGGGGTGGATGCAAAGCACATTCAGTGCAGTGGCATCTGCCAGTGCCCTAGCCGTCAGTTACTTCGATCTAAGTTGGCCTTAGAGGGCATTGAATTAGACCTAGGTGAACCGCTTTGGCCTTGGCACCGATCTTGGCCTAAACACATCAATAACAAGCATTTACAAAAGTTATTGCAACAATGGTCGCAACTCTTGAGTGCGGGGTTACCTTTATTGTCCTGCGTCACTTTGGTTCGCATCGAGGAAGCACCACCCCGACTCCGTTATGAACTAATTGAGCTTAAAAACGCCCTACTCACAGGAGTAAAATTTTCCCAAGCCTTATCCCAAAGTGGTCTCTTTCCAACCCACTTGGTGCAACTTGTTGCAGCTGGGGAAGTGAGTGGGGAACTGGCCCATCTATTGAAGCAAATCCATGAACAGTATAGCCACCAAGAAAACCTAAAACGTCGCTTCAAACGAAGTTTGTTTATGCCTGCAGTCACCCTATTGAGTGGTTGCATAGTGAGTCTATTAATTATCCATTGGGTGGTACCCCAAGTCGCAAGCTTATACACCTCAGGGGTGTATGAATTGCCTATTATGACCCGTTGGTTGATGAGCTTTTCCCGTGCGGCCAAGTCAAGTGGCTGGGCTATGGTAGGGGTTTTACTATTAACCTATATGACTTGGGTATGGCTCTGGTCTATGCCCAAGACAAGAGTGTCTTTAGAACGCTTATTATGGGGTATTCCAGGCCTTGGCCAGTTAATGTATTTACACAGCCAAGCACAATTATTTTTAGTCCTTTCCATGACTTTTAATGCGCGCGTACCATTACTAGATTGCCTTACTTTAGCGGCTAATAGTAGCCCGTGGGAGCATGTTAATCGAGATCTGAAAAAAGCCATTTCAGGGTTAAACCAAGGCCAAACTTTGAGTCAAATGTTAGTTAAAATGAGATGGCAAGCACCTGTTCTGCAGCTTATTCGAGTTGGTGAAGCCGCTGGAGATTTGGCCTTGAGTTTTACTCAATTACAAACCTATTATGAAGTTCAAGTCATTAATCAAAGTCAGTGGTTAGAGCAATTATTGGAACCTATATTACTTTTGCTAGTGGCGATTTTTGTCGGTTCAATTCTAGTCGCTTTATACTTACCACTGTTTCAGATAGGACAAATGATGTGACCCTGCAAGACTACTGATATAATAAACATTGTTGGTTTAGAGCGAGTTTTGAATATGATTATTGGCCTTACAGGTGGCATAGGCAGTGGTAAAAGTGCTGTCAGCGCTCAGTTCAAAGCCCTTGGTATTGTGGTGGTTGATGCTGATCAAGTGGCTAGAGATGTTGTGATAATAGGCAGCCCTGCCCTCGAGCGCATTGCCCAGCACTTTGGTGGGCAAATTTTACTAGAAGACGGTACCTTAAACCGAGCTAAGTTACGCCAATGTATATTTACTGATAAGGCACAAAAGCAATGGTTGGAAGCATTATTGCACCCACTCATTGGTGCAGCAATTAAACAGCAACTGGCGCTCGCTTCGAGTGTATACGTAGTGCTAGAATCGCCCTTGTTGTTAGAAACATCACAACATAAAACCACAGACTTTGTGGTTGTTGTAGACGCTAGTGAAACGCTTCAACGTGAGCGAGCCTGTCATAGAGACGGCGCTAAACGGGAGCAGATTGATGCCATTATTCATAGCCAAATGTCACGCCAAAAACGCTTGGATAAGGCACATTGGGTGATAGATAATCGACAGGATTTAGCTCATCTCAAAGCCCAAGTGCTTCAATTACATGATCACCTTTGCAAAATCACGGAACACCCCTTATGAGCCAATATCCTTGCCCTCAGTGCCAAAAAAATCTCACTTGGAACCCTGATAATGCCCACAGACCTTTTTGTAGCGAACGCTGTCAAAAAATTGATCTAGGCGCATGGGCCAATGGGGAATACGCTATTGCTGGGGATGAATTGGAAAATGATTTCTCTAGCGCGTTATTGGAGCCTGTTGATCAACAAGATTAATTTAAAGGCTGGACGTTAAATTTAATTTCAAACATCTTCTGCAAAAACTCAAATCGAAACTATAATTCAATGATAGTTAATGGAGTTTGTCTGAATAGCTAATCATTGGAGTGTAATTTTGGGGTATGCCATGGAAAGCCACCTTAAAAGAGAGAGGCCGGATTTTCGAGTCAGTAAGGCGTTTTCATTGCTTGAATTACTGCTCGTAGTCGCTTTAATTGGAATTTTAGCAGCGTTCGCAGTGCCGACCTATAAAACTTACCTTCAAAAAACACGATTTATGGAAGTTGTGCAACATAGCCATGCTATACGTGTTGCTCAGTCCGCTTGTTTATTGCAAGTGGGAGATAATATTAGTGCTTGTGATACCTTTGCCGAGTTGGCCGTGCCTGAACCCAGCGATAGTGCTAATACCCAAGCTATTACCTTAACTTTGAACACGGGTATGATTACAGGTACGGGAACTCCAGCTGCTGGAAGTTATACTTTTACTCTGACTCCCAATATCAACGACAATGGCTTATTAACCTATACCGTGGGTGGTAGCTGTTTAAGCGTGGGTTTCTGTCGCAGTTAAAGACATAATCTTAGTGGTGACTTAGGGCTTGATTAGCAAGGTATTCCGAATAAGTCCCATGAAAGTCAATCAAGCGATGCGCTTTTATTTCTACCACCCTAGTGGCTAATGACGATACAAACTCACGGTCATGACTGACAAATATCAAGGTTCCATTATAAGTTTTTAGGGCTTTATTGAGAGATTCAATGGCTTCCATGTCTAAGTGGTTTGTCGGTTCATCCATAATTAATACGTTGGTGTCTTGCATCATCAGCTTACCAAACAATAAGCGATTCTTTTCTCCACCTGAGCATACGGCGACTTTTTTAAGGTAGTCATCTGCGGTAAATAGTAAACGCCCCAACATACTTCTTACGGTAAGATCGTCATGTTTTGCGGTACGCCATTTTGACATCCAATCGAACAGGGTTAAATCGCAGTTAAAATCGTCGTTGCTGTCCTGTGGGCAGTAACCTAAAACAGCGTTCTCTGACCATTTTATTACCCCTTGATTGGCTTTGAGTTGGTTCAATAAACAACGCAGGAAGGTTGTTTTACCTGCACCATTTTCGCCAATAACTGCCAGTTTTGAACCTGCTTCAAGAATTAGTTCGCCATTATTAAATAAACTTTCACCTTCAAAACCATGGCTGAGTTTTTCTAACACGAGTGCTTGACGATGGAGTTTCTTGTGGGCGCTAAAGCCAATATAGGGAGACATACGACTTGATGCGATGACTTCATCTAACTGTATTTTTTCTAATCGTTTAGCTCTTGATGAGGCCTGTTTAGCTTTGGATGCGTTAGCCGAAAATCGAGCCACAAATTGTTGTAATTCTTCACGCTCTGCACTTTTTTTCGCATTTTCTGCATGCAGTTGTTCCTGCACTAGATTAGAGGCAGCGGTGTAAGCCTCATAATTACCCGCATAGATGCGTAATTCGCCATAGTCGATATCAGCCATATGCGTACACACAGAATTTAGAAAGTAGCGATCATGAGAGATAATGATCATTGTGCTACGACGGTCATTGAGTACTTCAGTGAGCCAGTTAATCGTAGTGATATCAAGGTTGTTAGTGGGTTCGTCTAATAACAAAATATCTGGGTCTGCAAACAATGCTTGGGCTAATAGTACGCGTAATTTCCAGCCTGGCGCCACTTGTGACATGAGTCCCCAGTGGAAAGACTCATCGATACCCGCTTGAGTCAATATCTCTGCTGCTCGACTTTCGGCACTATAACCATCCATCTCAGCAAACTCAACTTCTAATTCTGCCACCTTCATACCGTCGTCTTCACTCATTTCTGACTGACTATATATGGCTTCTCGAGCTTGCTTCACTCGCCAGAGCCGAGTGTCACCCATAATCACCGCATCAATGACCGAGAACTCTTCAAAGGCAAACTGATTTTGATTCAAGGTACCCACGGTGTCAGTGGGAGAGAATGAAACATTGCCAGCAGATGGTGTAAGTTCACCACTAAGTATTTTCATGAATGTGGACTTACCACACCCATTAGCGCCAATGAGGCCATAACGATTGCCATGACCAAATTTTGCTGAAATGTTTTCGAATAGTGGCTTCGCGCCAAACTGCATGGTGATATTTGCGGTAGTAATCAAGGGGTATGGGCTGCAACTGAAATTAGGGCGCGTAGTTTAACAGCTACATGCCTGCGAGGTCTAACCCAACCAACCCTTTAATTGAGCTTCATCCACTAAGGGTTCAAGTAATTCCCATAATTGTGGGCAGCCTTGCTTAATCCGGCTGCCATTGACTGCTTTGACCTGATCCTTGGTAATGCCGTGACTTTGCCAGCTGTGACCCTGATCATTTAAATTGTGAATTAAGGGCAAAGCTCTGTCTAATGCCTTAGCAAAGCGAGCATCTGCACTCTTAGACGCCTCAAATTCATACCACAGGGCTATGTACTCATCTCCCATGTCGTTGGGCAGCATACCTAGAATACGCTGTGTGGCAGCAGCCTCTGCTTCCTCATGGGCACTACCTACGGCAGCGTATACAATTACATCACCAGTATCAATCTCACATAAATCATGAATGAGTAGCATGCGCAGCACTCGATTAATATCAACTGGCTGCGCCGCATAATCTTTTAGCATGAGTGCAGCAAGGGTGACTTGCCAAGAGTGCTCTGCAGAATTTTCATAGCGCTCCATTCCCAAGGGGCGAGTTTTTCTCAGTACCGCTTTTAGCTCGTCGATTTGCTTCACAAAATCGATGATTTGAATGAGGTCTTGCACCATCAGTTCCTAGATTTTTTGTTTATAAAAGCATTTAAACCACTTTGCGTGTCTGCATCTTTTAAGTTATTGACCATATGCTCGCTAGCATACTCGTAGGCTTTTTCAAGTTCCATATCGAGTTGAGGATAAAACATCGCTTTGCCAGTTCGCACTGCTGCGCTGGCTTTTTGACTAATAGTGTTAGCTAACTCACGTGTCGCTGAAGTCAGTTCTTCAGCCGGCACAACGCGATTTATTAAGCCCAAGTTTTGTGCTTTAAGAGGGCTAATGAACTCCCCCGTTAACAACATTTCCATGGCATGCTTAGGGTGAATGTTACGACTAAGAGCGACGGCTGGTGTGGCGCAAAAGAGTCCTAAATTAATGCCAGATACAGCAAATCGAGCCTCATGAGATGCAATAGCAAGGTCACAGCTTGCCACTAATTGGCAGCCTGCGGCAGTGGCTATGCCTTGCACCTGGGCTATTACTGGAACAGAACACTGCACGATGGATTGCATGAGATGGCTGCATTGTTGAAATAGTTTCTGGTAATACTCTTGCTTAGCATGAGATTGCATTTGTTTAAGGTCATGACCGGCACAAAACGCTTTGCCAGTGGCCTTAATAATAATACAAGCCAGTGCACTATTCTGATTAGCTTGATTAATAGCTACTTGTAGTTCTTGCATCATTTCTTCAGATAAAGCGTTGAAACTACTGGGCTGGTTGAGGGTGAGCTCTAACCAGTGATGATGGTCCTCTACGACGACGCAGGGTGGTTTATCCTGGGCCATAATAACAACTCCTTTGGTGTTTGATTGCGGGTTTATAAGTTGATTTGACGGTCAACCCACAGGGCCAGTTTGTGCTGCATACTAGGCTGAGATACCTGATTTTCTGGGAGCGGCTGAATCAATTTATCGTGGACCAAAAGTCGATATATGTATTCTATTTTATTAGCTGCAGAATCCGTCGCCTCAAATTGGGCAACACCGCGTTTGTTGGCGTAGACTGTGCCTAAGGTAATGGCTTTTTTGAGCAGTTCTTTTTCATTCTTGAGTTTTTTCATGATCCATTTTGCTCCTTTGGGTTCAAACGTTAACCTGATTTAGTCACAGCATTAGCTAGCCATTGCTCGAATTGCTGCTGCGGTAAAGCACCACTAAGTTGGTCAACAACTTTACCATTTTTAAATACCATTAAGGTAGGAATGCTGCGAATATTGTATTGAGACCCCAGCATTTGTTCGGCCTCAGTATCGACCTTTACAAAGCGCATTGCACTTGCCTTAGTTTGAGCAACTTGCTCAAAGACAGGTGCAAAACCAACACAAGGTCCACACCAAGGTGCCCAAAAGTCGACAACAACAGGCATATCACCTCCAATAAGAGCCTTGAAATTTGATCCAGTGCCTGCCACTGGTTTACCACTAAATAAAGCATTTTTACATGCCCCACACTTAGGGTCTTCTACCACTCTTTCTACAGGTACTCGGTTATTTTTTTGGCAATGGGGACAGCGGCTAGTAATGATAGACATTCATTCAGACTCTTTTAAGATGATGCTGAAGGCTCAAATAAAATGACGGTTGCAATAGTTTATTGATAAGTACAGTGGTAAGCAGTCTGCAGTATAACTTTGACGTCAAAACTACTATTTGCTTCTACTTCAAACTGATCCCCATTAGTAAACGTGTGCCAGCTCTGGGTACCTGGTAGTTTGACTTCAAGCTCTCCATCAATGATGGTCATAATTTCATACTGACTGGTGCCAAAGGTAAATTCACCAATGTCCATTACACCAACAGTTGTAGCGAGGGTTTTGCCTTGAAAGGCGATGGACTTAACCTGATCATTGAAGTAGGAATTAACGCAAAGCATGGTTCTGATCTCTTGTTGAAAAATTGCAAAGCCACATCTTGCCTGATTTGCCGATTAAATCATAGACTGTCAAGGAACTATGCAGCCTCGTTTTTAAAACCCTTGAGGACATTCACCGTATTAGTACCAATCTCCTCTACGGCATAGCCCCCCTCCATTATAAATAAGGTGGGTAAATTCATACTGGCAATGGTTTTTCCCATCTGCGTGAAGTCTTTACTTTTGAGTTTAAAAAAACTGATGGGATCATTTTCGAAGGTATCAACACCTAAAGAAATAACCAGTGCGTCAGGACTAAACCGACATATTTGACGTAAAGCGTGGTGAAGTGCTTGGTGCCATATGTGAAAGGTCGCCCCTCTTTGTAGAGGTAGGTTTAAGTTGTGGTCTACGCCTAAACCGGCACCTATTTCATCAGAGAACCCTAAAAAATATGGAAACGCTTCCATGGGATCGCCATGAATAGAGCAATAAAAGACGTCATTGCGCTGGTAGAAAATATCTTGGGTGCCGTTACCATGATGAAAATCCACGTCAAGAATAGCAATTTTCTGGGCTCCATCATGAAGCATTTTTTGGGCAGCAATGGCTGCATTGTTAAGAAAACAATAACCACCAAATTGATTTTTTGAGGCGTGATGACCAGGTGGGCGACAAAGGGCGAACGCACTATTTTCGCCTTGGTGAATCAGGTCTGCAGCAGATAAAGCGACAAAGGTAGACGCCCAAGCCGCTTCAGTAGTGCCTTCACTAATGCTGGTTTCGCCAGCTAAACTATAATAACCCAGTTGGCCATCAATATGATTAGGAATGCGTTGGCTCGGCATTGAACGAGACTGCCAAATATTAGGGATAGCCTCGCCTGCATTACCGGCCTCAGTCCATCGCTGCCAAGCGGTATCTAAAAAACTGAGATAGCCTATATCGTGAATGCTTTCTACCAGGGAACGTGGCCATTGAGCAGGGGCTATTATAGGGCCCAATTGTTGAGACTGAATGGCTGATAAGATGTAATCTGCTCTTTGGGGGCTCTCAAAAGGGGTGATCAATTGGCCCCCAGCCAATTCTGTTTTAGGGTTACGTAAATTGTGTTTTGGCGAGTATACAGTTTTCATAATGAAAAAAGACTTAAGTGAAACTTTGGCTGATAGTAGCGGGAATATAGCGCCAAAGTCCATGTTTACTTGGGCTGTGTTTTGAAATTATTAAAAGTTCGTTTTATTCGCCTTTGATAATTAACATGGGGTTTAAAAAAGCCTTAAGTGAAAAGCTTGCAGCTCCACATTAAAGCTCAATTTATAGATTTGATAGTAAATTATTAGGGCTCAACTGAAGGTGATGAATTGGTGCTGTAATGTTGAATTAATAGCGCTGAAACACCTATGACTAAACCCCAAAAAGCACTTCCTATGCCCCACAATGCTACACCAGATGCGGTGGTAATTAAGGTAATCATGGCAGGGATGCGCTCTGATTCACGCACTAAGGCCGTGCTCAGACTGCTACTAATAGTACCTAAGAGCGCCAAACCGGCAATGCTGATGACTAAGGCCTGGGGCAAACTATTAAATAACCCTGTTAGACTATCAGCAAAAATACCTGTGGCTACAATAAATAAACCAGCCCAAACAGCAGAACGATACCTTTGTTGTGGGTCTGTATCCACATCTTTACCCATACAAATGGCTGCCATAATAGCTGACAAATTAAATGCAAAGCCTCCAAAGGGGGCCATGAGAAGCCCTGTGATACCCGTCCATGTAATCAGTGGGGCTGCAGGGGCGTCATAGCCATGACTGCGCAAGACAACAATACCAGGCAGGTTCTGGGAAGCCATGGTAACGATGAAAAGGGGAATCGCTACTCCGATTGTAGCGGATAAAGACCACTCTGGTGTAGTCCAGATTGGGCTTGAAATCTGCAGGCTCAAGGATTGCCAAACAATTAAATTTTGTACCCAAGCTATCATAATGCCCATTAGAAAGGTCACCATGATGGCGAGCTTAGGCCAGAACACTCGACTGATAAAAAACGTCATGATCATGGTTAAAACTAAGGCCAATTGGGATTCTAATGACATGATCATATGCATAGCAAAGGGCAACAAAACCCCTGCTAACATGGCAGCGGCGATCGACTGAGGCATAAAGGCCATGAGCCGATCAAACCAGCCTGAGAGCCCGACTAAAGTGAGTAATACGGAGCACAATAAGAAAGCACCAATGGCTTCAGCCATAGGAACCCCGGCTAAACTGGTAACTAAAATAGCAGCGCCTGGCGTGGACCATGCGGTCAGTATGGGCTGTTTAAAAAATAGCGACAGCCCTATGGTTGATAATCCCATGCCCAACCCTAAGGCCCAAAACCAACTGGTAATCATGGCATCGTTAGCACCAGTGCTGTTGGCTGCTTGAAAAATGATGGCAGCAGAACTGGTATAGCCGACTAAAGGAGCTATAAATCCTGCACTTATGTGGGCAGGAACAAAGAAGCGGCCCACACTCATGGGTTAGGGTAGCTTTAGTTCATAATGACGTTTTTCAAACTCGATCATATCGCCACTCATCATTTTTCTACTTTTTCGAGTTTCTACTTCGCCATTAACGCTGACTAAGCCTTCAGCAATTCTTTTTTTAGCTTCGCCACCGCTACCCACAATAGATTCAAATTTTAAAATCTTAAATAGCTCTACAGGTTCAAAATTGATGGTAATGATGTGCATAAAATAATCTTCTTCTTTTAAAGAGTTTGATACCAGACAACACCGTGATGGTCAGGAATGCGTTGGAGTTTGTTTTTACTAATTAAATAATTTAAATGGGCTTGAGTTTCGCCTACAGCAAGTGTTAGTAAGTCATTATTAATTGGGCGGCGAAATAGTTGGCTAAATAAATCCACATTTCGTTGCGGCTGCTGACACGTTTCTAGGAGTGTCATGAGTGACTTTTCATGGCCCTCAATGAGTCGTTGCAGACGTTTATGGGCGCCAAAAAATACTTGCCCGTGCGAGGGCAATACTAGCACATCGGCGGGGATGCGGTGTTGCAACATAGCACACGAATCAAGCCAATCTTTTAATGGATTTGCATGGGGCTCCACTGGCCACACACTGACATTCGAAGAAATAGTGGGCAACAGTTGATCACCAGAGATAAAAACATTGAGTTCTGGGCATAACAGGCACACATGTTCTGGCGCGTGACCACGGCCTACGATAATTTCCCATCTATGGCCTGCCATGGTAACTGATAAACCCTCTTGCAATCGCGCATAGCTATCTGGCATGGGGTAAATGCTTTTACCGTAACCACCAAACTTAGTTTTATAATAAGCAAGTTGGTCATCGGTTGCACCTGCGCGTTGGTAGAAATCTACAGCTGCTTTAGGCGCGGGTTGACCTGTATCAGACATCAAAACCTTACAAGTAATGTAATCTGTTCGAGACATTTGTAGTTGCAAACCCCACCGTTCGCAGATCCAACCCGCCAATCCAACATGATCAGGGTGTAAATGAGTCACAATAAGTTGATGCACAGGTTTGTTGTTGAGATGGTGATCAAATACCTGCTGCCATAGTTCCTTGCAGGCAGACGTGTTAATACCTGTATCTACAATAGTCCAGCCAAGGTGATCTTCCAATAACCATAAATTAATATGATTAAGGGCAAAAGGTAAGGGCATGCGCAGCCAATAAACGCCTTCGGCGACCTGCAAAGGTTGACCCATCGCTGGCGCTTCACTAATGGGGAACTGAAGGGCATTGGTAGTGGTCATTTGCACTTCCCTGACGAACAAGCTTAATAAGGTCCGTATTATACGGAGCTAAAGATAAATTATACAAAGCTTTTCCTCGATTTCGACAACCCCCATGATGACTGATCACATGAACTTACAGACGCCCTTAGTAATTAGATTGGCCTATGGGCTGACAAATGCAAGTTACTGTTAAGGGACTCCAGACTTTAATTGACTGTTGGTCTTGGGATTGGTCAGACCTTGATGGGTCAATAGTCTAGGACTAGTGGGTCAATAGTTTGGATAGTGGCAAGATGATCTATGAAGCATAGGATATACTTGCCACCTGAGTTATTAATGACCGCTTACTATGGACAATGAAATACACCCTTTTTCAGTACTGACCCCAAGTTACATCATGGATGCAGTTGAAAGCCAAGGTCATGTGTGTGACGGTCGAATTTCAGCCCTTAATAGTTATGAAAATCGTGTCTATCAAATTGGACTTGAAGATCAGGACGTCCCTGTTATTGCAAAATTCTATCGACCTCAGCGTTGGTCAGTCGATCAAATTATGGAGGAACATCGTTTTAGTATTGCCTTAGCAGAATATGAGTTGCCTATAGTTCCGCCGATGATTAATAAGCAAGGTGATAGTTTGTTGCGCTATGAAAACTTTCAATTTGCATTCTTCGAACGCAAAGGCGGGCATGGTCCTGAGCTTGATAATCTTGAAAACCTTTACACCATGGGCAGGTTATTAGGGCGTATGCATGCCTTAGGCGCGGTAGAGCCCTATCAACATAGGCCATCCATTAACCCCCAAACCTTTGGCCACGATAGCGTTGCCTTTGTGAGTCAACATTTTATACCTGAATCGTTAAAAGCAGCATATGATAGTTTAACGGCTGATTTATTGGTTCATATTGATGCTGCTTTTGCACAACATGATAGTGTGGATTACATCCGAGTCCACGGCGACTGTCATGGGGGTAATTTATTATGGCGTGATGACGCCCCCCACATTGTCGACTTTGATGATTCGCGAATGGCGCCAGCAGTGCAGGATATATGGATGCTACTTTCTGGTGAGCGTGATCGCCAACGAATTCAATTGTCTGAAATAATCGAAGGTTACAACGAGTTTTATGACTTTAAGCCCCAAGAGCTGGCACTCGTAGAGCCCTTACGAACCTTACGCATGCTGTATTACGCTGCCTGGCTTTCTCGCCGCTGGGAAGATCCAGCATTTCCCCACAGTTTTCCTTGGTTTAATACAGAGCGTTATTGGGGTGAGCATATATTGGAATTGAGGGAGCAATTGTCGGCCCTTAACGAGCCGATTATTGAACTCATTTAAAGCCTAGTGCGCCATATCAATCCAATCAGCAATCACCGCTGCACCTGCGAGGATGTAGGGATCTTTTTGGGCGTTATCGTAATCAAAGTCATGGTCTTTGACGTCGGTGACTGGAGCTAAATCATGGCTCGAGCGTAAGGTGTTAATGGTATTCAAATACCAATCTTTTTGTTCTTGCCAAGATTGCTGACGGTGGCCCAAATGAAGACTAATCTGTTTTGGCCTATTACGCTCACGTTCCGCCAAAGAAAGCGTATATTGCCAGTCTGCACTGCTTTGGTTACGCTTTTCTTGGCGCTTTTGTAGTTGTGGAATAATGTGTTCAAAAGAAAAGTAGGTTTTGTGATCCACAGCTTTCACACGGTCCCATTTAAGGGCATGGTCTTGGGTGCTCTCACCAACTTTTTTTGGGTCAGTTAAACTGGGCAAATTAACATCAGGAATAACGCCTTTGTGTTGAGTACTAGCACCAGATACTCGGTAGAACTTCGCTTGGGTAAATTTGATTTGGCCACTACTGAGATCGCCAAACGTTTGCACTGTTCCCTTACCGTAGGTCTGACTACCAACAATTAATGCCCGTTTGTAGTCCTGCATGGCTGCGGCAAAAATTTCTGAGGCTGAGGCACTATAGCGATTAACAAGCACAACTAAGGGGCCGTTATAAGCCAATAACGGGTTACGATCCATTTGCTTTTGGATCATACCGTCAGCATAACGCACTTGAACGGTCGTGCCTGTTTCGATAAATAGCCCTGTCAGTTGATTAGCCTCTCGCAAGGAGCCACCACCATTGTTCCGAAGGTCAATGACGATACCACTGATGGATTCACTTTTCAGTTCTTGTATGAGGTTGTATACATCACGGGTGGTACTTCGGTAGTTTGGATCCCCAGATTGGGCCGCTGCAAAGTCCATATAAAAAGTGGGCAGGGTGATGACTCCAATATTGACTAGGCCTTCGGGGGTTGGTACCTCCACCACCGTTTTTTTCGCTGCCTGATCATCTAAATTTACTTTGTTCCGTTTAATTTGAATGGTCTTTTTAGTTTGCTGCAGGTCACCACCGGGAATAATTTGTAAATTGACTAGTGTGCCCTTTGGCCCTCTAATCTGATCGACGACATCATCTAAGCGCCATCCCAAAATCTCCTGTATTGGATCACCATCTTGGGCTACACCGACAATATAATCAGACGCTTTCAAATCTCCAGCTTTATCAGCAGGTCCACCAACAACTAAGCTTACGACCTTGGTGTAATCGTTGTCACGTTGCAATACAGCACCGATACCTTCTAATGACAAGCTCATGTCAATATTAAAGTCTTCCACATTCCGAGGCGAAAGATAGGTCGTATGAGGTCCAGTCACAGTGGTAATACTATTGCTTACGGCAAGATAAGCGTCTCGCAACTCGACTTGTAAAACCCGTTTGCGGATATTTGTATATCGCTTTTGTAAGCGGTCTTTAATTTGTTTGACGGATTCGTTGCTCAGCTGGCCGTTAATAAATTCATTCTTTAGCTGCTTGCGCCAAGTGTCTTTGAGAGCTTCTAAGTTGGTGACTCGAGGATTCTCATAGGGTGAAGTGCTGATGTCTTCCAATCTCTCAAAGTCAAACATTGGCTCCCCCTGAGAAAACACACCTAAATTGTAATCGATAAAGGCTAGCCGCCTTTGCTGCAACAAATTATAAAGCGCCGCCATGGGTGATAAATCCCCTTGGGCCAGTAAGTCATCAAGCTCGCTACTCAGGTAATTAAACGGTTCAAGGTCTGCTTGGCTCAGGTAAATGTGCTGGGGATCGAGTAACTTTAAATAACGATTAAACACATCATTGGCAAACTCATCGTTTAAGTCTCGATGCTGGTAGTGCTGGCGATCTAGGAGTTGAATGATTTCTTGAGTCAATTGACCCTGCTGTTTAGTGAACTCAATCTGCACAGGCACATCTGCTGCAGTGGCTTGCTTTGATGCGAGCATCAAGACCACAGCGCTAGTGGCAATTAAAAGACCAATCCATGATTGTATCCATCGGGCAAACATAAAAAGAGAAGGCAATAAGGTGGAGACTGTATTAGGCATCATAGCAAGCTTCAGAAGTAGTAGTGCGGCCATTAAATTAATCGACCGTTAAATTAAACTTGGAGGGACTTTAGTTAGCGCTTTGTTTCGATCATCATATTAGCTTAATTTGAATAAGTTTTTCAAACGCCTGAGGCTAAACTGGGCTATTTAAACCCATGCTTTACAGAATCGTTACGTTTGGTGCCCAGAATGTGGCAGAATTAGTCCTTTACAGACTTGGAATAAAAAAATTATGCCTCAAAAAGATTACTTAAATGGATTGATGAGTTTTATTAGCGACTCTCCAACTCCCTTTCATGCTGTCGCTGCAATGGTGCAACAATTAACCGCGGTGGGCTATCGTAAACTTGAGGTGGCTGATAAATGGCATGTGCAAGCGGGTGGGCGTTATTTCATCACTCGTAACGACTCCACCATCGTGGCGTTTCAATTGCCCAAAAAAAATGCTTTACAAAGAATGCATATGGTTGGAGCTCATACGGACAGTCCGTGTTTAAAGGTTAAACCCAATGCAGAGATTCACCGAAAAGGCTATCAACAATTGGGTGTAGAGGTTTATGGTGGCGCTCTATTACACCCTTGGTTTGACAGGGATCTGTCCCTCGCAGGCCGGGTAGTGGGGCGTGATAACCAAGGTCAGTTGGTGAGCTATTTATTAGATTTTAAACGGCCACTGGCCTGCATTCCAAGCTTAGCTATACACCTAGATCGAGAAGCGAATAAGGCTCATAGTGTCAACCCTCAAACTGACTTGCCTGTTTTATTAGGACAAACACTGGGTGATGAGTTTAGTTTACGCTCATTGCTGGTCGATGAGCTAAAAGCCAATGGCCATGAAGTTGATCAAGTCATTGATTATGAATTAAGCTTTTATGACTTTCAGGCACCCGCTTTAGTGGGTGTAAAGCAAGAGTTTTTGGCCGCCGCCCGTTTAGATAACTTGTTAAGTTGTTATATGGGTCTGACCGCTTTAGTTGCCGCACAAACAGATCAAGGGACTTTGTTGATTTGTAACGACCACGAAGAGGTTGGAAGTCAATCAGCAGAGGGTGCTCAGGGCAGTTTTTTAATGTCTGTGCTGCAACGAATTTATCCAGAGACTGAAGTGTTACATCAAGTATTGAACGCTTCCACCTTTATTTCGGCTGATAACGCCCATGGGGTCCACCCTAACTTTGCCAACAAACACGATGAACATCATGGACCAAAACTCAACCAGGGACCGGTGATCAAGGTGAATGCAAACCAACGATATGCAACCAATGCGGTAACCAGCGCCATGGTGAAAGAGTTAGCTGACCAAATAAACCTGCCTATACAAACCTTTGTTGTACGCAGCGATATGGCTTGTGGCAGCACGATAGGCCCCATCACGGCAGCTCAACTTGGTGTGCGGACTCTAGACCTTGGGGTGCCTACTTTTGCAATGCATTCTATTCGAGAACTTGCAGGCAGTGCTGACCCTCTGATTACTCATCAATTATTACAAGGGTTTTTTGAATCACAGATGGTCGTTTAGGACTCTCTATTGATGTCGAATGACAAATGCTCGGCTTTTACCTCGTTCTGCGGCGTAGGCTAATGCATTGAGTTGGTCATCTGCTAGACAACCAAACCAACTAATAACAGCATGACAAGTACCACTCTGTAGAGCTCGGTGGGCAAGGCTCATGGTGTCATGCTGGGCATCTGGCTTTAATAAAATGATCTTATTTAAGTCAAATCCTGCCGCCTGAAGTTGGGCTTTGGGCAACAATTGTGGAGGTGCAACCCAAGCCAACCAACGTTGGTCATGACTCAGTTGTGCAAGCAGTGGAAGTAACATTTGCACGTTGCTCCAAGCTTTACCCCGCATAATTATTTCTGTGATTTGACTGAGGTCTTGTCCTGTTTCTGGGACTTCTTTATTCCATAGGTCTAACTGCTGTTCTGCCAAAATGCCTTCAATATGGGTATTGGGTCGTTGCTGCATTTGCTGCACTTGCTGATGTTGTTGCCACATAATAGTTACTCCAGACCCGGTTTAGTTGCCGCGGCGAATCACCCCCACACTCAGCCCTTCAATACTCAAGTGCTGTTGTGTGAGATCGACTTCAATGGGTGAAAAATCTTGGTTTTCTGCGATCAGCTGCACTTGGTTACCATTGCGTTGGAACCGTTTCACTGTCACTTCATCGTTTAACCGAGCGACCACGACTTGGCCATTTCTTGCTTGATCAGTTTTATGAACGGCGAGTAAGTCGCCATCGTAAATACCGATATCTTTCATTGACATACCACTGACTTTTAATAAATAGTCAGCCTTGGGATAGAAAAGGTTTTCTGGAATAGCACAGTAATCGCTAATGTGTTCTTGGGCTAACAAGGGACTGCCAGCTGCCACCATGCCAATGATGGGTAATCCCATGTCTACTTCATGCATATCAGGGACGCGGATACCACGAGAGGCTCCAGGGATAATTTCTATGGCCCCTTTACGTGCGAGTGCTTTAATGTGTTCTTCAGCTGCATTAGGTGACTTAAAGCCTAATTCTTTTGCAATTTCGGCGCGTGTTGGTGGGTAACCTGTGTCAGTAATGTAGCTGCGTATGCAGTCGAGTACTTGATCTTGGCGGGGGGTCAACTTAATCATGTTACTTGCTCCTGACCTAAGGTTTATTTGCTGGTTGTTTATACAGTTACTGTATATAATACCAGTAATATAGCTACTGGCAAGGTTTATTTTTTTGAGTGACGTTAGTTTCAGCTTTTGTCCCTATAATGGTGTACCCTTATGACCGATTATTTGATGCTAACCATGAGTTCTTTGCGTGTCTGATTCTGCCTTAGTAAAACAAGATGTCCAACAACTATACCGCCAACTGGTTAAACGGCTTGAGCTCACGCCCCGCTGGGGTCAGAAGCAGATGATAGCGACTGTTGCTAATCACTTTTTGGCAATTAATAGGGGCGAAGACGGTCATCGAATTGATGATAACCCTGTGTGTTTAGTAGAAGCTGGTACTGGGACAGGTAAAACCTTAGCCTATATGGTGGCCTGTTTGCCTATTGCTAAAGCCTTGGATAAAAAATTAGTTATCTCCACCGCCACCATCGCTTTGCAAGAGCAGATCGTGCAAAAAGATTTACCTGCCCTGAAGAAGCATGGTGGATATGCTTTTGATTTTCGTCTGGCTAAAGGTAGACGTCGATACTTATGTGTCTCTAGACTAGATCAAGCGCTGTCTCAAAACGCCTCAATTGACCCTACCCAAGCATTATTCGAAGACGAGTTAGCGCTTAAACTAGATGGTCATCAACAAGCATTGTACAAAGATATGGTTGTGCAACTTGGAAGTAATCAATGGAATGGAGATCGTGATGCTTGGCAAGAGCCGCTAGCCGAAGACCACTGGCGGCCTATTACCACAGATCACAAAGGCTGTACGAATCGGCGTTGTAGCCATTTCAGTCAATGCCCATTTTTTAAGGCCAGAGATGGTTTAGAACAGGCAGATTGTATTGTGACTAACCATGATTTAGTTCTAGCGGACCTCGCCTTAGGGGGAGGAGCTATTCTACCAGCCCCAGAAGACACCATTTATATATTTGATGAAGGTCATCATTTGGCGGATAAAACCCTAAAGCAGTTCACCCATCAGCAGGGGATAAGGCAGTTGAGCCGCTGGTATGGTCAAACGCGTTCGGGGGTAAAGAAGTTTCTGAAGGAGTGGCAAGGTGGGGGCAAAGGCGCGCAGGTCAGTCAACAGGTGCAGGATCATATCCAAGTGCTTGAACAACAGTTGATCAGCTTAGAGCAGTTTTTAGACCAGTCAGCATTTAGACCAGAGGAAGGTTATCAACAGCAAGAAAACTACCGTTTTGCCCAAGGTATAGTGCCTGCAGAATTAGTGCAAATGAGCCATGACTTGGGCCTAGGTAGTGCCCGTCTGGCCCGAGATTTGGGTGCCTTGCACAGCTTAATGGACGACGTGGTTAAAGGTGACCAAAATGGTTTACCTAAGGATCAAGCTGAAAGTTACTTGGCTGCTTTTGGCGTATTACAACAAAACGCTGAACAGCAACTTGGACTATGGCAGGCTTATGCCAAAGTAGATCGAGAGGGAGAAGTCCCCATGGCTCGATGGTTACAATATTGGCAAACACCAGAACGGGTGGATCTAGAAATTTCAGCAAGCCCAATAATGGCGGCGGAATTGTTACAAGAAAATTTGTGGCAGCGGTGTTTTGGAGCCTTGTTAACGTCGGCCACACTGACTGCACTGGGCCGGTTTGAGCGTTTAATTACTCACGCAGGGATGAACCCCCTCAGTACCCAACTGGCCGTGCAAAGCCCCTTTGACTTTTCTAAGTCACAGATCTGTGTGCCTAAAGAAGCCATTGAACCTGGCTCTGAAACTGTGTTTGTAGAGCAACTCATCAAAGGCCTTAAAGCGCAGTTAAATAAGACTGAAGCGAGTTTAGTCTTATTTACCTCAAGACGAGTGATGCAGCTTGTGTTTGAAGGCATGGGAGATGTTTGGCAAGATTTGATTTTGCAGCAAGGGGAGTCTTCAAAACAGCGTTTGTTAGACCAGCACAAACAACGAGTCGATGAGAAAGAGGGTAGCGTGCTGTTTGGTTTAGCGAGTTTTGCAGAAGGGATCGACTTACCGGGGGATTATTTAACTCACGTGGTCATTACACGATTGCCCTTTACAGTGCCCGATCGTCCAGTTCCATCCGCTTTAGCGGAGTGGATTGAAAAATTGGGTGGTAATAGTTTTACTGAACTATCGGTGCCTGAAGCCAGTATTAGGCTAGTCCAGGCGACAGGTCGATTGTTACGCAAAGAAGATGACAAGGGCCGAATCACTATTTTAGATAAGCGTATAATTAGTAAACGTTATGGACAACAACTATTGCAGGCGCTGCCGCCTTACCAGCGCCAATTTGGTTGATTGGGCAATTCTCTAAGCTATGGTATTTTGTGTAATGGCGTCAAACTCTCTATACTGCTTCGCTGAAGTTTATCTTACTGGGATGAGCGCGTCCCTCAATGGAAAATCACCTTGAAATCAAATGATTCAAATGCTTCTGACCATAACTGGTCGTTGGACGATTTTGTCGTCTCACAAGAGGAAGGAAAAACACGTTTTCACGATCTAGACCTACCTGATCAAGTCATGCAGGCTGTCGCTGCTCTGGGTTATGAATATTGCAGTCCAATCCAAGCATTAACCTTACCTGAATCCCTAAGCGGCAATGACATTACTGGCAAAGCCCAAACTGGCTCAGGTAAAACGGCTGCGTTTTTGCTGAGCATGATTACTGACTTTTTAGATTTCCCTATTAGTGGTCCCCGCCGTTTAGGTACTCCACGTGCTCTTATTGTTGCACCAACGCGCGAGTTGGTGATGCAAATTGCGGCTGACGCTGAAGATCTAGCTCGTTTTTGTGAAGTCAACGTACAACAACTTGTGGGTGGTATGGACTTTGAAGTTCAGCAGAAACAACTACAAAAACAGCACACAGATATTATGGTTGCAACACCGGGACGGTTATTGGATTTCTGTCGACGTGGCCATGTCAATCTGCGTGAGGTAGAGGTGGTCGTGTTGGATGAAGCAGATCGCATGCTAAGTATGGGCTTTATTCCTGATGTGCGCGCCATTATCCGCCAAACCCCCAAAAAGGAAGATCGTCAAACTTTGTTGTTTAGTGCTACCTTTAGTGAACAAATATTGCGCCTAGCAGAGCAATGGACGTTTGAACCGGTGCATGTTGAAATTGAGTCTGATGAACTGGCCTCTGCGAGTGTCGAACAACGTTTCTTTTCTGTGGCCCGAGCTGATAAGTACAAGGTCTTACTGAATTGCCTAAAAACTATGGGTGTAGAGCGCGCTATCGTGTTTGCTAATCGACGTCACATTACACGTGATTTGGCAGAGAAATTGCAAAAAGATGGGATAAAAAGTGCCCTGTTGTCTGGTGAGGTTGCCCAAGTTAAAAGAGTTAAGACGCTAGAACGATTCCGCAGTGGTGACACCCCTATTTTAGTCGCCACCGATGTTGCAGGCCGAGGTATCCACGTGGATGGTGTAAGTCATGTGTTTAATTATGACCTGCCCGAAGAGTTAGAGGATTATGTGCATCGTATTGGCCGCACAGGCCGGGCTGGAGCCACTGGAATCTCTATTAGCTTTGCTTCTGAAGACGATGCTTTCATCATACCCGATTTAGAAGAAATGTTGGGAAAACGTTTAGATTGTGAGCCGACACCTAGCGAGCTATTAGTGTAATAGGAATATCCATGAACTTTCAACACCGGGTAACAGTGATGGGCGGTGGCAGTTTTGGCACAGTATTAGCCAATATTGTTGCCCATAACGGTTTCCCAGTGAGCCTTTGGTTACGTGACCAATATCTTGCTGAAGAAATGCGTCAAACTCGAGTCAACTCGAGGTATGTGCCTGGCCTATATCTGCATGACGACCTTGAAATAGTCACTGACTTTAAGAGGTGTGTAAGCCATGCAGACACCCTTATATTTTCAGTGCCCAGTAAAGCCTTTAGAGGGGTTTTGGAGCAAGTTAAAGACTTCATTAATGATCAGCAGTTCCTTGTAACGACAGCCAAAGGCATAGAGCCGGATCATTTTCTCTTAATGAGTCAACTACTCGAAGTTTACTTTCCAAAGAATCCTATTGGTGTGGTCAGTGGTCCAAATTTAGCCAAGGAGGTGGCCGCTAAGCAGTTAACAGGCACAGTTATTGCCAGCGACAATGAAGGTCTGAGACAGCAAGTTCAGGCCTTATTGCAATGTGATTTTTTTAGGGTGTATGCAAGTAATGACCCTTACGGAACTGAATTAGGTGGTGCACTTAAAAATATTTATGCGATTGCTGCGGGTCTCAGTGCTGCCATGGGCATGGGTGAAAATACCCGTAGCATGCTGTTAACTCGAAGCTTGGCAGAAATGAGTCGCTTAGCGGTGCATATGGGTGCAAACCCAATGACATTTTTAGGCCTAGCTGGCGTTGGGGATTTGATTGTAACCTGCATGTCACCTTTGAGCAGAAATTATCGAGTGGGTTACGCTTTAGGCCAAGGCAAAGGCCTCGATGAGGCTGTAGCAGAGTTGGGAGAAGTCGCTGAGGGGGTAAATACCCTTGCCTTAGTGAAAGCAAAGGCTGATGAATTAAAGGTGAATATGCCCCTAGTTGATGGACTTTATGCATTGGTTTACCAAGGTGCTGATGTATCAACTGTTGCCCAATCACTCATGGCTCGGGATCAAAACTCAGATGTTGAATTTGTGTTAAAACGCAGTTAATTACTTGAAATAGGGAGCAACTGACCCTATGTTAGAAACTAAGAGTCAACGGAGTAAAACTATGCAAGCATTAAAAAATAACCTTACATCAGAAGTATTTTGGCTACGCTTAGTATTTATGCTTTTGAGCTTACTGTTGGTGGAAATTGCGGCCTCGATATTAGTGCTTTTGGTCATTGGTCAATTTTTATATCGATTATTTAATGAATCGAGTCATCTAACTATACTCGAGTTTAGTAATAGCTTGGGGCGTTTTATACTGCACAGTTACCGCTTTTTGTCTTACCAAACTGAAGACAAACCATTCCCCTTTAATGACTGGCCGGAGGCACAGGATACCCCTAAGGCTGAAGATTAATGAAATTGCTGCTGATGCGTCATGCAGAAGCAAGCGAGAGGGCTGCCACTGATGCGCAGCGCAGACTGACGGAAGAGGGCATGGCAGCGGTCATTCGGCAAAGTAATAACACCACCCTGCCTTGGCACGAGTTCACTCGTCTTTGGGTGAGCCCTTATGTTAGAACGCAACAAACGGCCTCATTGTTGTTAGAGCACTATTATCAAAAAACACACAGTTTAAGCATCCAACGCCTTGATTGCATCACCCCTCATGGTGACATTAATGAAGTGCAAAATTTTTTACTCAAGCAAACTGATGAGGGCATAATTCTGATCACTCACCAGCCATTAATCAGCGCTTTGATTGGCCATTTTTGCCAGGCTAATAAGCATGCAGGCGTTCCGATGATGCCCGCTTCAATGGCATTATTGGAAGGTGGGGTGGCAGCAGCAGGGTGCCTAAAATTGAAACATTTATTCCACTCATAAGGTAAGAACCATGATTATTTTTTCTCGGTTTATAAGACACATTTGTATTGTTATTAGTTGGCTTGTTGTGTCTTTATCCGTTCAAGCAGAGACGACATTAGAAGTGACTAAAAATAGTCGTTTGATTGAGCAGGTGCAACGAGATGCACCTTTTTATACCTTACCTATTAGTGCCATGCGCAAAGTCAATGGTGTCATTGCTGCTGAGTACAACATGCAATTATCAGGTTCTATTAGCAGCTATACCTGGGAGGTTTTACCTGGCCTAAGTGCCAAAGTTGTGCATGAAAAAGCGTTACAAGAGCTTCAAATGGCAGATGCCCAAATCATGTACCAATGCCATGGTAGAACCTGCGGGTCGAGCAATCAATGGGCAAATCAAGTCTTCAAACAATCCCGATTGTATGGTTTGGACAGCCAACAATCTTATGCGGCTTTGAAGCAGATTGGTAAAACGGGGCTAAACTACTATGCAGTGTATAGTACGCAACGAGGCAACAAGAAAGTCTATTTTCACTTGGAAATGATCCAAGAATGAACAACTAAAAAGGGACAATGAGCATGCCTAGCGTCGCATTGGTATTGGGAAGTGGCGGTGCCCGTGGTAATGCCCATATTGGGGTGGTTCAAGTATTAGAAGAACAAGGCTTTGACATTATTAGTGTGTCAGGTTGCTCTATGGGTGCGGTGGTGGGCGGTATGTATGCGGCGGGTAAATTACCGGCCTTTACTGAGTGGGTTTCAGGCTTATCCCGTTTTGATGTGTTTCGTTTGGTTGATATGTCGTTATTGTCTATGGGCGCCATTCGTGGGGAAAAAGCCTTCGCCATACTCGAAGATTTAATAGGTAATCAACTCATTGAAGATCTTCCTATACCCTTCACAGCAGTAGCTACAGATTTGGTTAAACAACAAGAAGTATGGTTTCAGTCGGGTAAGATGATGGATGCTATACGAGCTAGCGTGGCGGTGCCTGGAATGATTGTGCCAGTCACAGAGGACGATCGATTTTTGGTGGATGGTGGGTTACTCAACCCAGTGCCTATTATGCCGACAGTGGCAGATCAGGCTGACTTAATTGTGGCGGTTAATTTAAATATCAACCTCGAAAACCTGCGCCCTGTGCAGGGCTCAAACTTAAATGTTGTGGGTTATAGTGATGACTGGAATGTACCTAGTATAAAGACATCTAAAAGCCAGCGCAGTCATTTGCAGTGGAATAAGCTGGAAATGTTTACCCAGTGTTTTGAGACCATGCAGTCGACCATGACAAAATACAAAATGGCAGGTTATGAACCTGACATTGAGGTGAAGATAGACCGCAATGCTTGCAGCTTTTTTGAACTCCATCGAGCTAAGGAAATGATACAAATTGGCCGCCATGCAGCGCTTGACGCACTGCAGGTCAAACCTAAAACTTAACTAAGACTTAATTAAGGTCAAAAACTCTGCCCGAGTGCGTGCATCCTCACGCAGTTTTCCTAGCAGCACTGAGGTTTTCATACTTGCATTTTGCTTTTGAACCCCTCGCATCATCATGCACATATGCTGGGCTTCAATCACTACACCCACTCCTTTAGCGTTAGTGACTTGCATAATAGTATCAGCAATTTGCTTCGTCATATTTTCTTGGATTTGCAAACGCCGAGCAAACATATCGACAATGCGCGCGACTTTAGATAAACCTAGCACCTTACCTGAAGGTAAATAGGCCACATGGCATTTGCCAATAAAGGGTAATAGATGATGCTCACACAAAGAGTATAGCTCTATGTCTTTGACGATCACCATCTCTTCGTTATCCGATGGAAATAGGGCGCCATTAATAACGTCGTCGATGTTTTTGTCGTAACCATTGTTGAGAAACTTAAAAGCTTTAGCTGCCCTTTTAGGGGTGTCCTTTAGACCTGGGCGGTTAATATCTTCGCCAATGCTCGTGAGGATTTTTTCGTATGCTTTTTCCATAGACCTTCTCTTGCTATTTGTATTGCTGCTCTATTTATTAATTTCATAATAAAAGAGGGATTAGTTTTTTACGCGCACGATACGTGAAGCTGTGGCTGAGGTAAAGGTTAAAGCCCCTATATTACGCTCTTTTTTTGGCCTTTTTAAGTAATACATAAAGTGCGCCAGTACCCCCATCTTTTGGTAGCGCAGAAGTAAATGCTAGGACCCCATCAAGTTGCTGCAGCCAATGATTGACATGGGACTTAATCAGGGCTTGGCCTGCGCCTGTGATTGCTCCACTCTCATCCTTATAGCCAGCTCCAGCTTTGCCGTGCACAATGAGTAAACACCGATCTCCTTCGGCTTGCCCATGTTTTACAGCCTGCCATACAGAATCTCTTGCGGCTTCAACGCGATAGCCGTGCAAGTCAAGGGTCAGTGTGGGGCGCATGTGACCGTGGCTAAGTCGTCGCAGACTGCCGCTATCTAGACCCACACGGGAATAGCTAATGCTTTGTTCTGACTCAATTAACTCAAAGCCTTGCTCGCCCAGAGCAGCTTTTTCTTGCACCTGTTCAATCGCAGCAGCTCGGCGAGTGGCCGTGCTTAGGGCATCTATACCCTTTATTGCAGGTGTTGTTTGGCGGCCCGTTTTTTTTAATGCCGACACTTTGCCCAATGCGGATCTAAAGTCTGGGTCTGGTGAGAGATCCTGGGGATCTTGGTCCGATGGTAAGCTCATGCTCGATTAACACAGGTTGTATTCATAGCATCATGGTATCGGGACAAGGCTTAGCTTACAATGGTCTATTAGATTATTAGCATTAAATAACACATGACCACTATATTATTGCAGGCCATCGAAGCCACAGAGAGGGCGCTCAATGATGCTGAGGTTTACTTTGGGCACGGTACGGATAATGCCTGGGATGAAGCTGTGTTTTTGGTTTTGGGAGCCTGTGGTATGCCACTGGACACACAGCAAGATGAATTGCAAAAGGAACTCACTGATACACAATTACTGCAGGTCAAAAGTTGGCTAGAAAAACGCATTCAGCAGCGATTGCCTTTGCCTTACCTAACAGGAGAGACATGGTTTGCAGGTATTCCCTTTGGGGTCAGTGAGGACGTCATCATCCCTCGGTCGCCCATCGCAGAACTTATTGGTAATCATTTTTCGCCGTTTATTAATCAGCTCCCCAAAACTGCCCTTGATCTTTGCTGTGGCAGTGGCTGTATTGGTATTGCCATGGCGCTGCACATGAACATTCCACGGGTTGATATGGTTGATATTTCACCCGCAGCCTTATTATTGAGTCAACAAAATATTGATCGCCACGGTTTGAATGGCCAACTGCAGGTCTATGATTCTAATTTATTTTCTGGCCTGTCGCCTCATCGCTATGATCTGATCGTTAGTAATCCACCTTATGTCGATGCCCATGATTATGATGATATGCCTGCTGAATATACTCATGAGCCCAAAATGGCTCTGGTCTCAGGTGATGATGGGCTTGACCTCACGGCGGCGATGCTAGCGGAGGCTGCTGATTGGCTTTCAGAGCAAGGTCTCCTCGTTATTGAGGTAGGCAATAGTGAATTGGCATTGCAACAAGCTTTTCCTGAGATCCCTTTTATGTGGCTAGAATTGAGCCAGGGTGGTAATGGGATTTTTTGTCTTACAGGGGCCCAATGTCGTCAGTATCAAGCTCAATTTTACACATGGCACCAGTCCCGTTGATAAGTCTATTTATTGCGGCTGAGACCATTAACCAGCTATAATTTAGCCTGCTAAATTTGAGAGTAAAAAAGCCCATGTCTGGTAATACCTTTGGTAAATTATTTACGGTCACCACCTTTGGTGAAAGTCATGGCCCAGCTTTGGGTGCAACCATTGATGGTTGCCCAGCTGGCATCGAATTAAGTGAAGCTGATTTGCAAGTTGATCTAGATCGCCGCAAGCCAGGCAAGTCACGCCACACCACTCAGCGCCGAGAAGCAGATCAGGTGCGTATTTTATCTGGGGTGTTTGAGGGCCTTACTACGGGCACGCCCATTGGCTTAATGATAGAAAATACAGACCATCGGTCTAAGGACTACGGCAACATCAAGGACCAATTTCGTCCCGCCCATGCAGATTACACTTACATGCATAAGTATGGCATCCGAGATTATCGGGGGGGTGGCCGTTCTTCAGCGCGCGAGACCGCCATGCGCGTCGCAGCAGGGGCCGTAGCTAAAAAGTTTTTGGCAGGGCATGGCATCTCTATTAATGCTCATCTTTCACAATTAGGCCCCATTAAACTGGCCTGTCCTGAACCCCATATTGTCAATGATAATCCATTTTTCTGTGGCCAAGCTGATAAGCTTGAGGAACTAGAGCAGTTTATGGATGCTTTACGCAAGTCGGGTGACTCCATAGGGGCTAAAGTCACCGTTGTGGCTACAGGAGTAGCGGCAGGTATTGGTGAGCCAGTGTTTGATCGCTTAGACGCTGAGTTAGCTCATGGACTCATGAGTATTAATGCGGTCAAGGGTGTCGAGATTGGTGATGGCTTCGCAGCAGTGGCCCAGCGCGGCACAGAACACCGTGATGAAATGACTCCCAATGGATTTTTATCGAATCATGCGGGTGGAATATTAGGGGGAATCAGTAGTGGCCAAGATATTGTTGCTCGAATTGCGCTTAAACCTACGTCTAGTCTGCACCTACCAGGACAATCTATTGATATCCAAGGGCAAGCAGTGGAAGTGATTACTAAGGGTCGCCATGATCCTTGCGTGGGAATTCGGGCTGCACCGATCGCTGAGGCAATGATGGCCTTAACCATAATGGACCATTTCCTTCGTCAACGTGGGCAAAATGGTGTCACTAATTATGACCTTCCTACTGTAAAGTAATTAACACACCATGAGATATATACAACTACTGCTAAAGCGAGGAGCATTGGCAACTGCCTTGGTGCTTTTAAGTGGCCTAGTTTTGGCCGATAGTATCCGCTTAGCGACCACCACCAGTACCTATAACTCAGGCTTGATGGGATACTTATTGAGCCATTACGCAAAAGTCAGTAATACTGAAGTGCAAGTCATCTCCGTAGGTACGGGTAAGGCCCTAAAAATGGCTGAAAATGGTGACGTTGATTTGGTCATGACCCACGCACCTGTGGCAGAGGCACATTTTATTGATCAAGGCTTTGGCATTGAAGCCCAAAGGGTAATGCATAATGATTTTGTCTTAGTAGGTCCAAAAGATGATAAAGCGCAAGTTAGTGGCGCTCGCACTGTGACTCAAGGACTGTCATTGATTATGGTGGCTAACCAACAGTTTATTTCTCGAGGTGATGATTCAGGAACCCATAAAAAAGAATTACAACTGTGGCAGCACTTAGGTGCTTTACCAACCTTCGATGGTTACTTTGAATCAGGTCGTGGCATGGGCCACAGCCTACAAATGGCATCTGAAATAGGCGCCTACACTATGAGTGACCGAGGGACTTGGTTAGCTCTAAAAAATAAGCTTGAACTGCGGTTAGTGCTTGAAAGTGACCCCCGTTTAATCAACCCATACCAGGTTATATTGGTTAACCCAAAGCGTCATGGTCATGCTAATGTCAACTCAGCGCGTCAGTTTGCAAAGTGGTTAGTGGGTGCGGCAGGTCAAGAGGCCATTGGAAATTTTCGGATTGATGATGAGGTGTTATTTGTACCTTCAGCTAGGTCACTCATTCAATGAATGATCTATGGACTACATGTGTGACTGCCATTAGCCAGCTTTTAAGCGGAGACCCCTTACTTTGGGGTATTGTTGGGGTGTCGTTTAGTGTCTCAGTCAGTGCCTTACTGGTGGCGTTAATACCCGCCCTGAGCGCCGGCTTTGTGTTAGCTTATTTTCGCTTTCCTGGCCGCTGGATTGCGATTAGCCTGCTTAATAGTTTATTGGCAGTGCCGACGGTCGTGGTTGGACTGGTGCTGTATATGCTCTTATCCAGAGCGGGGCCTTTAGGTGATCTAAATCTGCTCTTTACCCAGCCAGCCATGATTATTGGGCAGATTCTTTTATGCTTTCCATTATTAGTTGCCATGAGTTTGACCGCCTTTCAAGCTGCCGATCATCGAGTACTCGAAACCGCTAAAACATTGGGTGCCAACCCATGGCAGGCTTTTGTTACCTTACTATTTGAAGTGCGGTTTGCCCTACTTGCAGCAGTCGTTGCGGCTTTTGGGCGCATTATTGCTGAAGTGGGCAGTGCTATGATGGTGGGTGGAAATATTTTGCATCATACCCGCAATATTACCACAGCCATCGCCTTAGAAACGGGTAAAGGAGAGTTTGTGCAAGGCGTTGCCCTGGGTATTGTGCTGTTGGTATTGGCGTTAGTGCTTAATGTCAGCTTAGGTTGGATGCAAAGTCGCAGTCGCGTTCTGAGGCATGGCACCTAATGCGTTTAGAGTTAGATCATGTGAGCCACCGATACGGAGCAGACGATCTGTTTGTTATTGATCAATTGCAACTTATCAGTACCGATATGGTGCACTTGCATGGCCCTAATGGGGTGGGTAAAACAACCTTGATGAAAATTATGGCGGGTCTTCAACAACCCACGTCCGGACGCGTCAGATGCATTCCTATGGTGGGAGAAAGTGTGTTGCAACAAGCGGTTATTTACCTGCACCAAAACACCTATTTATTTGATACAGACGTGCGTAGCAATGTGGACTATGGTTTACGTATAAGGCGAGAAAAAAATAACCAAAAAGTGGATAAAGTCCTATCTTGGGCTGGCCTAGATCACCTCAAGTATCGCCCAGCTCATTTGCTCTCGGGTGGCGAGCGTCAGCGGCTAGCTCTGGCTAGGGCCTTGGTATTAGATCCAGCGTTAATTTTATTGGATGAGCCTACAAGTAACTTAGACACAGACTCAGTGGTACGGATTGAGGCCATGTTGAAAGACTTGCATCAACGCGGCACAGGAATTCTACTTTCTTGCCATCAAGACAATGCCCTGACTAAATTATGCAATCAACACTGGTTGTTAGATGCTGGCAAACTCACAGTGCATGCTTAATTTCATTATTTTAAATAAAAAGTGTTAGTGCTTGCGCGGCCCTGAAGACTTTTTACCTGAGTATCCCCCTTTTGGTTTTTCTGCAGGCACACGAAACAAAAGATATAAATCTTGCAATAATTCTGGGATTTGATCACACAGTTGTTGGCAAAATTCGGGTTGGCTGCGCAATTCTTCAAGCTCTTCATCTTCATCGAGTTTGGCTGCTAACATGAAAGGCAGTAAACATTCAGCCACATCTTCTTCTTGTTCAGAAAACCAAACTTCTTCTTGGCTAAATATAAGTTCCATAAAGCCCTGAGCCCAGTACTCTAATAAACAGTCGTCTTCTTGATCCAGTTCTAAGGTTAAGTCACATGGTAGATCGATGTCTTGATCAGATTCTAAGCAGTCTTTTAAAAAGGCTAATTCTTGGCGCATTAAATTGAATATTTCGTGGCGTTCACCACTATCTTCTTGAATGGGGGTCTCAGCCATCACCTGTTCTAACCACTCCTGCTCAGGCAGTGGGGCTGGGCTGATGGCTATTGCGCAAAGGTAACCATGAAGGGCGATATAATCTAGAGCGTCCTCGTGAACCTTCTCAGACAAAAGGTAGGCATCAAGTTGGTCTATTTGGTTATCTGTTAGAGGTTCGCGGGTGCTGGACATTGGGTATTACTCAATCAAGTCATTAGGCGTTATTGTAACTCATGCTGTGCGACAACGGCTAGCAAGACGCGATGATGATAAAGTGAAATGGCGTTATCAAAGCTATCATCAACAATCAAACTAGGCCTAAACTATGCCTAAACTATGGATTAACGATAGATTAACGATAGATTAACTATGGCGTTTTCAGTTTGGAGGTTACCAATTTTTCTCATGGACCGCTTGATATTGATGATCACTTTTAGCAAGGCATCGGCACGAGTCAGGGCATTGAAACAATGGTTTGTTTTCGTATCCTGCACCTAGCACCTAGCACCTAGCACCTAGCACCCAGCACCCAGCACCAGTATGGTTATTGTAGGTGCTAGTATTAAATTTTAATACATTGCGACTCAGGTGGGGTTCGAGACGCGTGACACTCGCACGGCCTTGGAGCATAATAGCGCGCGATGAACCACACTCCCCAACAACTCCTACACAGCCTATTTGGCTACGAAGATTTTCGTGGTCAACAACTGGATGTCATTCAACATGTCATCGACGGTGGTGATGCGCTAGTATTAATGCCCACTGGAGGAGGAAAATCCATTTGTTATCAGATTCCAGCCATGCTCAGGGATGGCGTTGGGGTTGTGATTTCACCTTTAATCGCATTGATGCAAGATCAAGTATCTAGCATGCAGCAGTTAGGGGTAAATGCACAGGCCTTGCATTCTGGTATCGACTGGCAGCTTCAAAATCAAATACAACAGCAAGCACTCAATGGTGATCTAGATCTGCTCTACATCTCTCCTGAACGGCTCATGACTGAAGCGTGTATGACTTTACTTAGGTCTTGCAAGATCGCATTATTTGCCATTGATGAAGCACATTGCGTATCTCAATGGGGACATGACTTCAGGCCTGAATACCTGCAACTAGAGTGCTTGCAACAAAACTTTCCTCATGTGCCCAGAATGGCTCTTACAGCGACTGCAGACCGGCCTACCCAGCAAGAAATGGTCAAGCGTTTGGGCCTCAACCTAGCGCAAAAGTACATTAGCAGTTTTGATCGCCCAAATATTTGTTATCGGATCATGCAAAAGCAAAAGGGTAAACAACAGCTATTAGACTTTGTTCAACTCCAACACCAAGGCAACGCAGGTATTGTATATTGCATGTCCCGCAAGAAGGTGGACGAAACAGCCCTTTGGTTGGTAGACCAAGGTATTGCAGCACTGCCTTATCATGCTGGATTAGGGGCTGAAAAACGAGCTTATAATCAACATCGCTTTCTTAATGAAGAAGGCCTGGTGATGGTGGCTACTATTGCCTTTGGTATGGGCATTGATAAGCCCAACGTGCGCTTTGTAGCGCACTTGGATTTACCCAAAAGTATTGAATCCTATTACCAAGAAACGGGCCGAGCAGGGCGTGATGGTCTGCCAGCTGACGCATGGATGGTGTATGGGTTACAAGACGTCATGTGGTTGCGACAACGTTTAGAACAAACGGATATGGACGCCAGTATAAAACGCTCAGAACAATCTAAGTTGGACGCCATGTTGGGCCTGTGTGAAATTACTCACTGCCGAAGGCAAGCTATTTTGAGTTATTTCAATGAAGATGCAGCCAGCGGTTGTGGTAATTGTGATAATTGTTTGGAACCCGTAGCGACTTTTGATGGCACTGAGGTTGCGCGCAAGGCACTATCTTGTATCTACCGCAGTGGTCAGCGTTATGGCGTCGCCCATTTAATTGATATTTTAATGGGTAAACCCACAGACAAAATTAAAACGGCAGGGCATGACAAAATATCGACTTTCGCTCTGGGTCAAGAATTAGATCAAAAGCAATGGCGCTCGGTGTATCGGCAACTGCTGGCACTGGGTTTAGTGTCCAGCGACCCAGAAAATTATGGTGGCTTACGGCTATTGCCCAATTGTCGGCCCTTGCTTAAAGGTGATGCTCAGTTGCAGTTGAGGCTGGACCGAAAGGTATCGATTAAGACGCCAAAAGCGTCTAAAGCACGTCTGCAAATTGCGGATGATGATATGGACCTATGGCAATTACTGAGGGAACTGCGAATGGCCCTAGCTCAAGATCAAAAAGTGCCACCTTATGTCATCTTTAGTGATTCTTCTTTGTTGGAAATGTTGCATACAAAACCACAATCGCTCCTACAAATGAGTCACATCAATGGTGTGGGTGAAAAGAAATTAGACCGCTACGGGGATGACTTTTTAGCCTTAATTCAACAACACGCTTAGTTAGCTATGTTAATATTATAAGGCGGCCTCACGGGCTCATACTATTATTTGAAAGGAAGCCAATAATGGCCAGTTTACAAGATCAGTTGCTAAAGGCAGGCTTAGCCAACGAAAAGCAATCTAAGCAAGCCACAAAGGCAAAAAAGAAACAAACTCGAGACGTGCGTAAAGGCGTTGATGTGGGCGAAACTGCGGCTCAAAGAGCGCTGAGTGAAAAACAAGCACAAGCTAAGCGCTCTAAACAACTGAACGCCCAGCGGGATGCGCAAGATCAAAATCGTGCAGCGCTGGCTCAAGTTAAGCAAATTCTAGAGCGTTGTCGATTAGATTTAACAGGTGGCGAAGTAAGCTACAATTTTGTCGATGGCAAAGCCATTAAAAAACTCTATGTTAATGCTCAGCAACAAGTGGCGTTAAGTCGCGGTAACTTAGTCATTGTGGCTTTAGATGAACACTATTCTGTGGTGCCTGCAAACATCGCTTTGCGTATTGAAGAACGCGCACCAGAAACTGTTATTATACGCACTGATGTTGCAGAGAATGCTGTTTCCGATGTAAATGACCCTTATGCAGATTTCGTGATTCCAGATGACTTAATGTGGTAACGCTCGTGACCCAATCCAAAATAAATGCATCTGACCCAATCAAACGACAACACAAGTTACAAAAACGGTTGCGACGTGATGTAGGCCGCGCTATCGATGATTACGCCATGATAGAAGATGGGGACAAGGTTATGGTGTGTGTATCAGGTGGCAAAGACTCCTATGCCATGTTGGATGTGCTGATGCAGTTGCAAAAAAGTGCGCCCATCAATTTTGATATTTTGGCGGTGAATTTAGATCAAAAACAGCCAGACTTTCCAGAACACATTTTACCCAAATACCTAACCCAAGTCGGCGTTGACTTTCATGTCATCGAGCGTGATACCTACAGTGTGGTTAAAGCGGTTATTGAAGAGGGTAAAACCACCTGTGGTTTGTGCTCACGCATGCGGCGTGGCACTTTATATCGTTTTGCTCAGGAACGTGGCATTACTAAAATTGCCCTCGGTCATCACCGAGATGATATTTTAGAAACCTTATTCTTGAACATGTTTCACGGTGGTAAACTTAAGGCCATGCCTGCCCGTCTTTTAAGTGACGACGGAGTAAACACTGTCATTCGCCCTATGGCTTATGCCCGTGAGCAAGACATTGCCGAGTACGCCCAACTCAAACAATACCCTATTATTCCTTGCAACTTATGTGGTTCTCAAGACAACCTTCAACGTCAGCACATTAAGTCTATGTTTCAAGATTGGGAACAGCAGCACCCTGGGCGCATAGAGAGTATGGCTAAAGCTCTACAAAAGGTGGTGCCATCCCACCTTATGGATACCTCATTACACAACTTCAAGCGCACTCAACACATGGTCCACGGTTCGGTCGTTGACGATGCGGATCTTGCACTGCTTAATTTGCCCCTTTAACTGAGGTTTAGGCCCCAACTGTATCGCCATGCCTGAGTTGGCTTGAGGCTCTAGGATCATCCCACCACTTTGTTTTTACGCCATTAACCCCATCTACTCTATTGTAAAAAACCTATTACACAATCGCACATGAGCATGCCGTCAGACTATGCTTGGCTTTGTTCATATTTTTTCGCTAATTCCTGCATGCGAATCCATAGATTTGCCCGCACACTGATGCCCTTGCTATCGCTATTAGCGAGGTAAGCTACTATGTCTGCTGTGCTCGCAACAGGCTTGCAATCGGCAGGCGCTGGTCCAATGGTTATACGCACCTCATTCCAAGCAACATCTCGTTCTCTAGGTTGCAAAAGCCCCAGTAAATGGCCCTGTGGTGAGAGGTCAAAACGACGGATGCTGCCTTCCAAGTTATTGAAGTAAATACACACGCTTTGGTCATTAGCGCCCTGAGTTCCTAGATAATGAGCAATGGCTGGCACTGCAAAAGCACCGCAGGCAGTTTTATGCATACGTATTTCTTTAATGCCATTATCGACAGCATGTTTAAAGGCCGCTTCAATATGGACTAAAGCTGGTTGACCAAAGGCGTCGTATATCAGGCTGTCTTTACTTTCTACTAATAATTTAGGCGCACTAATATTTGCGTCTAAGCCTGCTAAAGAGGTTTCCAACAAATCACTGTTAGCTATACCATGACGCATAGCAAAGGTCGCCCGATAGCCTGCAGTGTTTTGATCGGCTGTCTTAAATCCGCGGCTAGCCACCACTTTTTGTACTAGGTTAGTGAACTGTTCTGCGCTGACAAGGGTAACTTCGCTCATTATGGTTCCTATGGGGGCGTTTGATTGTTTAGACCGCAGGATATCGACCGGCTAGTTAAATGAGTAGCCATGTCCAAGTAATATTTCAATGACTGATCATATGGCTTTGACCCGCTTTTCGCAATAAGTCTTGGGCTGTTATTAATGCATGCCTGTATCACCGGTAACCTATTTATAAGCTGTAAAAATAAGGCCAAGTTATACTTTAACAATACATCAGAGTAATCAGACACAACAAGGGTATTAAAGCTAAATGGGTGAATAAAAAGAGTGAATAAAAGAGTCAATTCAGAGCTTTGTCTAAGACTTCAAGAGTGCTCGTATTTCTAACATGGCTAAAAATTTTTAGTTTGGCATTATTCATTAGGTGGCACATGATTTATAATCAAAACGCCATGTCCAAGAGGGCAGGGGTACTTAAAACCTTAGTTCAGTGGTTTTGCAGCATCATTGTTTTTAATAGTAAAGGCTAGGTTATGGAACTTGTGGAAACAGTGGTTGGGCCAGTGCAGAAATATGGAACTGGTGCAATCAATATGGTGTTTGCTCACGGTTCTGGCATTGGGATGAATCATCACTTTATGCAATCTTTTGCCACTGCCATGAGCATTAAAAATTTTACTGTTTATTTATTTGAGTTTAGCTACATGCAGCAAATACAAAAAACAGGCATCAAGAGACCACCACCAAATATCACTAAACTTGAACTTGAGTTGCTTGCGTTACTCGATGCACTGACCTTGTCCAGTCCATTAGTTATAGGTGGCAAGTCACTAGGTAGCCGAGTGGCTAGTCTAATTGTCGATCAGACCAATGCTTTGGGTTGGTTTGCTTTGGGTTATCCCTTCCACCCTCAACGCAAGCCAGACACACTGCGCGTCACTCATTTGCTGACTAGCCAGAAGCCAGCATTAATTGTTCAGGGTACCCGCGACGCCTTGGGCTCTTATGATGAAGTCTTGGGGTATAAATTGCCTAAACACATCAACCTGCGCTGGCTTTCGCACATGGATCATAGCTTTAAACCGTTTAAAGCCTCAAACTATAGTCAAAATGAGGCCATTGAACGCGCGGCAATAGAGATTGAGCAATGGGCCCATTCCAAGTTAAAGTATACTGTCCCTCAGGTATGAACAAACCTTACTAGTAACTTTATGGGCCTGTAACCATTATGGCCAAAAGAGAGTGTAAATAGTGATACAAAAAGTCCACACCTTCGATCAAGTGCTAGACACCACTGGGCTTTTTTGTCCAGAACCTGTGATGCTGTTGCACAGCACGTTTAAAGACATCAAAGTAGGCGACGTCGTTAAAGTCTTAGCCACAGATCCATCAACGACTCGAGATATTCCTAAGTTTTGCCTATTCTTAGGCCATGAACTAATAGAGCAGGCAGAGACGGGTTCTGGGTATGAATACCTTATTCGTAAAGGTGGCTAGGGCCACTCATTGGCGTCAATAGAGAGATATCGAAAGCTATTCAGTAAACTGTTCAGCGGGCACGATATTGATCGATTCATGGAGTTCGCTGTAGACCACTAGAATGCGTTTTTGTTTGAGCTGTATTTCTAGCTGAGACACTTTATCCGCCAAGCTGGTTTCATAAGCACCATAGTCTGTGCCATCTCGGCTGGCAAACTCTTCTAACAATTGGTGTAAGGTGTCTGTATTTATTTGTTGCCAAGGCACGATCATGTATCAGTCCGCGGTTAACTTTGGGGTGAACAAAAAGCTAGCTGGCTGCGATAGCGCTCAGCCTGATTAGCCACGTTTTTGGCGACTTTTAATAACCACGGTTTAGCCAAGTAAGATTTTTTTGCAAATCCACCATTGCCCTCGTGGTAGGCTAAATAAAGATTGTAGGTATCGCTAGGTCGTATTTTATTAAGGCGCACAGAGCGACTGTTGTACCAACCTACGAAGTCAATTGCGTCATTAAAATTAGTGCGTTGAGCCTCACTATAGCCAGTCAGTTGTTGGTATAAAGCCCATGTGCCGTTGATGGCTTGAGGGTATCCGTAAGCACTCGAAAGGTGGCGACCAGGGAAAATTCCCAAAAGTTTTTTACGAGGTGGTCTTGCAGTCGCTTTAAAGCCTGATTCATGGTGGATGAAGGCCATATTGATGGCTTGGTCTATGTGCCATTTTTTTTGTGCGGCATTAGCGCTGATTTGCCAGTTTGGAAACTGAGAAAAAATACTACACAAATTATCTGGTGTGCGGGGTTTATTTCCACTACCGATGCTGCTGCATGCACTCACAAGCAGCATGAGTAGGCCCAATAAAAAGGCTTTAGAGTAGGTCACTGCGTCGTGCCCAGCAAAGTTGCATGAGTCTTACTTGATCTTCGGCCTGTAGCATATCTAATCCAGTTTCATGGCCTAAATCTTGTAATTCATCGCGCCAGTCAATACCTAAAAGCTCACTAATATCTTGTTGACTGGTCGATAACTCAAAGGCTAGCTCAATATCGAGGGCATCGACTAGGTGCATCAAACCCTCTGCTGGAGAAAAGTCAGCATGACCCACCACATGACTCGCATCTAGGTCATCGTTCATCTCTAACAAAACATCTTTCACAGAGTGCCCTAAAGCAGTGATGGTTTCACCACTGATATGATCACTAAAACACAGGTGAGGTGGCCAGCTATCGTCAGCCAAAATGAGACTCGATTTTATACTGCCATCGGGCAAAGTCCACGCCGCTGCTATAGGGTAGTAGGGAGGCTCTGGGCAGGTTTCGACGGCGATAAATAACGCGAGGCTTAAATCGATCATGGTTGGTGAGGTTACTATAAAATCCAAATTGGGTTAAATGATGGCGTATGCGCTAAGTTAAGGCAAGTTAAGTTTGTTAAAAGGTGCTTAATAAATGAAGGCATTATTGATGAACTTTTGATCTTATTAAGTCGAGCATTACCCACGAGTAGAAAAGATCAGTAATGAGCACTAAAAATGCTTTAATAGACAGGTTTATTGGCTTATTGGCTTAGGTAGCTTGATCCGTGCCTTAGTTTTTTTATGTTTTGTGTACTAAGACGTCAGGTACTTTGACCAACTTAAGCCAAAGTAGTATTTCAATTCATACTTCAACTTGATATAAATGGTAGCCAAAGGCAAATACAATCCAAAATTAGGAAATCTTTAGATGAGTGATGTGAATATTTACCCAGCAGATGCATCAATTGCTCAGACCTCTGGTTTGAATTTAAAAAAGCGTGCAACTATGTATCAGCAGTCTGTTGCAGATCCAGAAGAATTTTGGCGTCAGCAAGGCAATCGTATTGACTGGATTAAAGCGCCTTCTCAAATTAAGAATACCCGTTATACTCCTAATGATGTCTCCATTCAGTGGTATGCAGATGGTCAATTAAATGTTGCGGCTAACTGTTTAGATCGTCATCTGGCGCAACATGGGGAAGAAATAGCGATTATTTGGGAGGGTGATGATCCAAGTCAATCACGCCATATCAGTTATCGAGAGTTACATCAGGAAGTTTGTCAGTTTAGTAATGCCTTATTGGCCAAAGGTGCAAAAAAAGGTGATGTAATCACCTTATATATGCCAATGATCCCAGAAGCTGCGGTAGCGATGTTAGCTTGTGCTCGAATTGGTGCTGTGCATTCGGTGATTTTTGGTGGCTTCTCACCGGATGCGATTGCAGGCCGTGTTCAAGGGGCTAAGAGCAATATAGTCATTACGGCTGATGAAGGCTTGCGTGGTGGTAAAAAGGTTAGTCTAAAAGCTAATGTTGATGCTGGATTAGCTAACGTGGATTGCGTTGATACTGTGATTGTTGTCAAACGCACAGGGTCTGATATTAATTGGGTGCAAGGTCGAGACTGTTGGTATGGTGATATTGTAGCTGCAGCTGATACACACCACGAAGCCCAAGCGATGGGTGCAGAAGACCCATTATTTATTCTTTATACGTCTGGCTCTACAGGCCAACCAAAAGGCTTAGAACACTCCAGTGCAGGCTATTTAGTCTGGAGTGCTATGACCCATGAAATGGTCTTTGATTATAAGCCTGGTGATATTTATTGGTGTACGGCGGATGTTGGATGGATCACTGGACATAGCTATGTTGTTTATGGTCCGCTGGCTAATCGTGCCACTACCCTAATGTTTGAGGGGGTTCCTAACTACCCAACCAATGCACGCTTTGGTCAAGTCATAGAAAAACATAAGGTTAATCAATTCTATACAGCGCCCACTGCAATCCGAGCCTTGATGCAACATGGTGATGATGTTTTAGCAGACTCTGATGTGTCCAGTATCCAAGTATTAGGCAGTGTTGGTGAACCTATAAACCCACAAGCATGGCTCTGGTATAGGCGAATTTTTAGTTCGGGTGATGTGCCGGTAGTGGACACTTGGTTTCAAACAGAAACAGGTGGTCATATGATCACGCCTTTGCCAGGGGCGGTAGATACTAAGCCAGGTTCAGCCACCTTGCCATTTTTTGGTGTCCAACCTGCCTTAGTCGATAATGAGGGCAGGGAATTAGAAGGTGTAGCAGAAGGTAACTTAGTTATTAAGGACAGCTGGCCTGGTCAAGCACGATCTATCTGGGGTAACCATCAGCGTTTTCAAGAAACTTATTTTGCGACCTTTGACCATTACTATTTTACGGGGGACGGTGCAAGACGCGACGAAGACGGGTACTATTGGATCACAGGGCGGGTAGACGATGTGTTAAATGTCTCTGGTCATCGCATGGGTACGGCTGAAATTGAAAGCGCCTTAGTTGCTCACGCAACAGTGTGTGAAGCCGCGGTGGTGGGTTATCCTCATGAAATTAAGGGCCAAGGCATATACTGTTACGTCACTTTGCAAGACGGTGTTGTTGATAGTACTGAACTTTTGCAGGAATTAAGGCAGTGGGTTCGGGCTGAAATCGGTCCCATTGCGTCACCTGATTTAATTCAATTTGCACCAAATTTGCCAAAAACTCGCTCTGGAAAAATTATGCGTCGTATTCTGCGTAAAATTGCTGCCAACGACTTTAGTGAGTTGGGAGACACGTCTACTCTATCAGACCCAAGTGTGGTCAATGAACTCATTGAGAAGCGCTGTAACAAATAACTAAATTGTTTTTTTACATGTTTTAGGAGCAGCGTTTATGTCTAATAACTACACTATTATCGTAGCCGACGACCACCCGCTGTTTCGGGCGGCATTGACTCAGGCCATCGGGACTCAAATTGAGGGTGCCGATGTGTTAGAAGCAGAGCACTTGCAGCACCTAGAACGCCAAATGAGTAACGAAATAGACTTGGTTATGCTCGATTTACATATGCCAGGCGCCAATGGCTTTTCTGGGCTCATCTACCTGCGCACGCACTACCCTAGTGTGCCAGTCGTTGTAGTTTCGGGTAATGAACAAGCGAGTGTCATCCACCGTGCTATGCATTTTGGAGCGGTGGGTTTTATTCCTAAATCTTCTTCGATGGCGGATATCATAGATGCTGTTGGGGTGGTTCTGAATGGGGGCCAATGGGTACCCGCAGACTTGCCAGTTGCAGACCTCCAAATGGATGCTCAAGACAGTCAATTCGCTGACCAGTTATCTAGTTTAACTCCCCAGCAGTTTAAGGTCATGGTGATGTTAACGGAGGGCCTGCTTAATAAACAAATAGCCTATGAACTGAGTGTGTCAGAAGCAACGGTGAAAGCACATGTCACTGCCATCTTGCGAAAGCTGGGTGTCTATAGTCGGACTCAAGCTGTTATTATGGCGGGCCGATTACGCATAGAGCACCCTCAAGACGAAGCTGTTAAATAAGCGCTTACTTCAGACGGCTTAGGGTGGCCCTCAGTGCGGCTGGTTTGAGGGGTTTGTTGAGTAGTAAGGCATCTTCAAGCGCGACTATTTTAGCCACTTCTTCGGTGCGATCTGCGGTGATACAGATGGCAGGTATTTGGTGCTGGTAAACTTGCCTTATCCTTGCAATAGCGGTGATTCCTGTCTCACCTTGGTCTAAGTGATAATCTGCCAGTATAACGCTTGGCTGCAGGTCAGCATCTGCTATAGACTCCAGCGATTGAGAAACATTCAGGGCCGTAATGACCTTGCACCCCCAGCCTTCTAGCAACTGCTTCATACCCATTAGAATGGAAGCTTCGTTATCGATGCACAACACCGTCATGTTAGCAAGATTGCCACCACCGCCGCTATAGTAACTGTCTGTCGTGGCTTTAGTGGTGATTTTTGTGCTATCACCGGCAGGCACCCTCACTCCAAACAAACTGCCTTTGCCCTGCCACGATTTAATGGTTAACGGATGACCGAGTAACTTGGCAGTTCGGTCTGCAATAGCTAATCCTAAACCAAGCCCCCTGATGTCTTGTGTTTCTGGGTGATCAAGACGTTTAAATTCATCAAATACCTCATCAAGCTTTTGTGGGGCAATGCCAACGCCTGTATCCCAGACTTGAATTTCAAGACTGTCCTGTTTGATTCTGCAACCCAATAGAACTCTGCCAGAGGGTGTATAACGCATGGCATTGGTTAAAAAGTTTTGTACGATGCGCCTTAGATGTTGTTCATCACTATAAATCGTTGCTTGACATGGGACATAGTTAAACTCAATGCCTTTTTGGTGACATAAGAGAGTTAATTCTGCCGCCAATTTTTGTAACATCTGATCCGCTGGGAAATGACTCAACTTTGGTGAAATGGTACCTGCGTCTAAGGTAGATATTTCCACTAAGGTACTGATGAGTTCTTCAGCTGCAACCAAAGAATCATCAAGATGGTGCAGGGTGTTTGCCAGTTCACCCTTAGGGTGCTGCTGTGATAAGGATGATGAAAATAATCGCGCTGCATTAAGAGGTTGCATTAAATCATGACTTGCGGCCGCTAAAAATCGTGTCTTACTCTGGTTAGCTTGGTCGGCCCCAATTTTGGCACGGCTTAATAGGTCGTTGGCAACAACGAGGGCATTGGTTCGATCTTCGACCCGCTCTTCGAGGGTTTCATTGGTTTCTTTTAACGCAGCTTCAATGCGTTTATGGTTAGTAATGTCCATGTAAGTGTTTACATATCCACCCCCAAGCATGGCATTACCGCGCACCTCAAATACGGCACCATCGGCTCGATAGCGCAGGTGAGTATTGCTAATGCCTTGCTGCAAGGTACTTAGGCGGTGCTCAACTTGTTGTTCAATTGCGCCGGGGCCGTAGTCCCCGTTTAAGGCATTGTGGCGGATGACCTCTACAATCGGTCTGCCGATAGTGATCAGTCCTTCAGGGAATTGGAACATGGCCTGGTAGCGCTGGTTCCAAACCACCAGACGCATGTCTTTATCAACAACACTAATGCCTTGGTCAATGTGTTCTATGGTTGATTGGAGCATGGAGCGGTTAAATTTATAAAGTGCTGAAGCTTCATCGGCGATTGACACTACGTCACCGAGGTGCATTTCAGTACCCTGCAGACTAGAAGCAACTATAATACGTGCTGACGACGCCCCAATAACTCCCGCTAAAAGACGCTCAGCATAACTAGCAATTGTTTGGTCAATGGGGTCATTTGGGTTAAGTTGTCGATTTTGGTTGTGAGAGAAGTCTTGAAAAGCTTCATGGGTTCGATTAGATCCCAAAAAGCGTTCACAGAGTATTTGTAAGTCGCTAAAGCGTGTATTTTCAAATTGGGTATCAGCGCTGATGATAGAATAACTTAACCTTAAGTCAACAAAGTGGTCAGCCTGAATGCGGTCTTGTAGGCGAACTTGGGTCAATCGAGATACCCACACAAAGGCTAAAATATTCAAGCTTAGGGATAATAAAGTGGCATGGGTGATAGGGTCGAAGCCACTCAGGCCAAACATTGATGTGGGTCTAAGCCAGCTTAAACCAAACAACCCCTGCTCTACCAAGCTTAAAGTATCAAACCCTAGCCCGCTAAGATTGGGAACCAACAGAGTGTATAGCCAGATAGTGAAACCAATACTCAGTCCAGCTAATGCCCCATACCGATTACCCTGACGCCAGAATACCGCTCCAATTAATGCGGGGGCGAACTGGGCCACTGCAACAAAGGCCGTTAGACCGAGTGAAACGAGGCTTTTACCATCGCCAATGAGTAAAAAATAGCCGTAGGCAGCTAGTAACATAGCCACAATGACTACCCGCCGAACCCTCAGTAATAAGCGCCCAATATTTTTGTCCTCAGATGCTTGTAAGGGTGATAAGTGGAAAATGACAGGCATGATTATATCGTTGCAAATCATAGTGCTAATAGACACGGTAGCGACAATAACCATACCTGTGGCAGCAGATAGTCCGCCAATATAAGCTAAGGTCGCTAAGCTGTGTGCCCCCTGACTTAGAGGAATCATTAACACGTAGGTATCTGTAGCAATGCCTTGACCATTGAAAAGAAAATTTCCAGCGGCGGCAATTGGCAGCATGAAAATACAGAAAATGACAAGGTAAAGTGGAAATAACCAGCGCGCTGTATGTAAGTCATTTGGGTCGGTATTTTCAACAATGCCTACTTGGAATTGTCGCGGCAGGCAGAGCATGGCTAGCAAAGCCAGCAAGGTTTCTGTTAAGAAACTAATCTTGAGTGGGTTAAAGTCGTCCAGTTGCTGTTTTAGTCCACTTTGGTTGATGTGATGGCTTAAGTCTCCAATGCCATCAAACAAGCTAAAGGTCACAAATACGCCCACGGCTACAAATGCAACAAGCTTAACGATAGATTCAAAGGCAATGGCCAACACCATCCCTCGGTGATGTTCGCTCGTATCTATTTGGCGGGTGCCAAATAGAATGGCAAAAGCTGCCATTAATATTGCAATGACCAAGGCCGTATTACTAGACCCAAAGTCTGAGCTGCCACTACCTGACACCATAATAGTAAAACTTTGCGCCACAGCTTTGAGCTGCAATGCTATATAGGGCAGTATGCCCAGGGTGGCCATGACTGTAATTACAATCGCTAAGCTACGACTTTTGCCGTATCGAGACGCTATAAAATCGGCAATGGTGGTAAGGTTTTCTTGTTTAGCAATGAGTATAATTTTATAAACTAAGCCCCACCCAAAGATAAAAAGCATAATGGGACCAAGGTAAATAGAGAGGAACTCCCAACCTTGGGTAGCCCGCGAAACAGACCCATAAAAAGTCCATGAGGTGCAATAGACTGCCAAAGATAAACTATAAATAACCGGTTGGCTGAGTAATTTCGAGCTGTTTTGACGACGATTATCACCGTAGTAGGCAATGCCAAATAACAAACCAACGTAGGCTAAAGATATAAATAGAATAACCCAAATATCAAGCATGATATGCCTTTAAAGTAAAACTAGGGACAGTAAAACTAGAGTGAAACAACTCAACCTATTTATAACATGGTAGCCGGTTTTATGCCTTAAAACTGATTTTTATGAAAACATAATAAAATCATATACCTAAAAATAATTCCTTAGGTCGCTATACTAAAGTCTAACAACTTTTTGGGCTAATTCAAGGTGTCTTGATGGGTGGTAACTTTAGACTTTAGTCGACATTTTCGTTGCCCTAAATGTCGCAAATGGGTATAATTCGGAATCTATAAAATAATAAAAATAAGCACATTATGAATCCCGATACAGATACAGCAACGCAGTATTGGCGTCGCAATTTACAAATAATTTTCTCCTACCTCGCCGTTTGGTTTTTGGTTTCCTTCGGTTGCGGCATTGTCTTTGTCGATGAGCTTAATCAATTCAACCTGTTTGGTTTTAAACTGGGTTACTGGTTTGCTAATCAAGGCAGTATTTTTGTCTTTTCTGCCTTAACCATTGCTTATGCAGTGCGCATGAGCCACCTTGATAATGAGTTTGATGTGCACGAATAAGTCTGAGTAATGCCTATTTTCAGTCACTTGATTATTAATCATAGGAATTTAACATGAGCCTAGAAGCGCTCACTTATACCTTTGTCGTCGGATCGTTTGTTATTTATATCGCTATTGCCTTTTGGAGCAGAGCGTCAAGTACACAAGAATTCTATGTTGCTGGGGGTGGAGTCACACCTTTAGCCAATGGCATGGCTACGGCTGCGGATTGGATGTCAGCCGCATCATTTATCTCCTTAGCAGGAATTGTTTCTTTTGCTGGCTATGATGCTAGTGGTTATATTATGGGTTGGACGGGTGGTTATGTGCTGTTGGCGCTTCTGTTGGCTCCTTATTTGCGTAAATTTGGTAAATTCACTATTCCCGATTTTGTAGGCGATCGTTATTACTCAGGAGTTGCGAGAGTGGTGGCCGTGATTTGTGTGATGTTTATCTCTTTTACCTACATCTCTGGGCAAATGCGGGGTACGGGTATCGTATTCTCGCGCTTTTTGCAGGTAGAAATTGATACGGGCATCATGATCGGCATGGCAGTCGTGTTTGTGTATGCCGTGTTAGGGGGTATGAAAGGTATTACTTATACCCAAGTGGCTCAGTATTGTGTCATGATTTTTGCCTTTACAGTGCCTGCACTGTTTCTAACCTTTTCAATGACTGGACATTTATTACCTCAAACTGGACTGGGAGCGACTTTAAATAATGGCATGTCAGTTTTGGACCACCTTGATGGTTTAGTTACAGAATTGGGGTTTTCAAGCTTTACTGAAGGAAGTAAAAGTAAAGTTGATATGTTTTTTATCACCGCTGCATTGATGTTCGGCACGGCAGGATTACCCCACGTGATCGTGCGCTTTTTTACTGTTCCTAGGGTCAGAGATGCGCGCATATCGGCCGCTTGGGCGCTTGTTTTTATTGCCATTCTTTACTCGTCCATACCTGCCGTAGCCGCTTTTGGTCGTATCAATCTGATCGAAACTGTAAATGGTGCTGATAACTTAGGTACGCCTTACGAAGAAATGCCCCAGTGGTTTAAAAAATGGGAAAATGCAGGTTTAATTGCTTGGTATGATCATAATGCCGACGGTCGGACCCAGTATGCTGCGGGAGATGCCTTCACGGGACGTCAACATAAACCTATTTATTGGGGCGCTGCAGAAGACAAAGTGGCGCGTAATTTTTATTCTAATCAAAGGCACGTGGTGAATCCAAGTTCTGGCGAATTTGACCCAAAAGTCCAACCCTTTGCGAATGAAATTTATGTTGATTCAGACATTATGGTGCTGGCCAATCCAGAAATAGCTGAACTTCCAGACTGGGTTATTGCCCTCATCGCAGCGGGTGCCATGGCAGCGGCCTTGTCCACAGCTGCTGGATTGCTGCTTGTAATAGCAACTTCTGTGTCTCACGACCTATTGAAAAAAACCATTAGGCCTCAAATTACTGACAGACAGGAACTTCTGGCCGCGCGCTTAGCTGCCATGGTGGCAGTGCTGGTTGCTGGTTATTTGGGAATGCATCCACCCGATTATGTGGCTGCCGTAGTGGCTTTGGCATTCGGCTTAGCTTGCGCTTCGTTCTTTCCAGCCATTATTATGGGGATCTTTTATCAGAGGATGAATAAATATGGGGCCATAAGTGGTATGTTAGTGGGCCTGATCTCCACCATAAGTTATATCGTGTACTTTAAGTTTTTGGGTGGTGAGCCGGAACATTGGCTAATGGGTATTTCACCAGAAGGGTTTGGTGCTTTAGGAATGGTGTTGAACTTTATTGTGGCCTATTTAGTGGCGCACTTAACACCAGAACCGCCCAAACATATTCAACAAATTGTGCAAAATATTCGTGTGCCGCGCAATAGTGGCTCTGCATATTATTGAACAATGGAGTGGTTTTTATAGGTGCTTTATGATGAATCATGCACTCTAGCAACGCTTTTAATGCGGATGTCTTGCCGTTTAATTTGTTAGACGAGGACGAGTACAGCCTATTGCAAGATAGTCTTGATATAGCGTATTACCAAGCTAGTGAAGTGATTATTAGCACAGGTGATGTGCCTGAAGGTTTGTACATTATTTTAAAAGGCTGCGTCAGCGAATTAGATGTTAAAAATGCAGACCAGCGCCGTGGGCACACGTTTGTGCACTATACCAATGATGACTATTTTGGAGCTTGGTCAGCCCTGCGTGGCTCCGCAATTCATGATTTCATCGCCGATGAAGAAACTATTTGTTACATCCTTCCTACAAAAATATTGTTGGACCTTATTTATCGTAATCCTCACTTTGGTGATTTTTTCAACAAAAATCTGTCACTAAAAAACGAGTTGTTAGAACAAAAAAATGATTCACTAAACATGACCGAGTTTATGCTTGCACGCATAGACAGTTCTTGTATGCGTGCTGCTTCATTATTGCCCCATGGTTCCAGTTTAGAAGATGCCACTCGTTTTATGAATGAGCAACAAGTTGATTGTGCGCTAGTGCAGCGTGGCAAACGGTATGGCATGGTGACTGGGACAGATTTATTAAACGCAATTGTGTTAGATAAACTTCCTGTGACCACCGATGTACAAGCCATCGCAAACTATCGATTGATTACGGTCGAATCTGGAGATTACCTTTTTAATGCACTTATTTTGATGACATTGCACCAAATTGACCGAGTGGTGGTAATGCAAAGTTCTGAATTGCATGGCATTATTGATTTAGCAGACACTTTAAGTTATTTTTCTAGTCATTCGCATGTGGTGGGATTACGGATCGAACGCGCGACGAGTATTGACGAACTTAAGGCAGCAGCGGGGGATATGGGTAACTTAATTCGTTCACTTTATGCCCAGGGTGTTAAAGTTCGCTTCGCCATGGATTTGTTGGCGGCCCTTAACAAACGTTTGATGTCGAAGTTATTTAATCTTGTTGTTCCTGAAAGTGTGCTGCCCCATGTGTGTTTAGTGATGATGGGCAGTGAAGGCCGAGGTGAACAGATTGTTAGAATTGACCAAGACAATGGCCTGATTATGCGTGACAGCCTAGATTGGCCTGAATGCCAAAAAACCATGGAGTATTATACTCAAACCCTAGTAGATTTGGGTTATCCAAGGTGTCCTGGACAGGTTATGGTGAACAATCCATTTTGGGTGCAACCCTTGAGTGAATGGACCCAGCGCATGCGAGATTGGGTTGCAAAGGCTGATAATGATAGTTTACTGAATTTATCTATATCAATAGATGCACATGCAGTGGCGGGTAATAAAGCCTTATTTAAGACCAGTCGCAACTGGTTATTAAGGGAATTACAGCAACAACAACGATTTTTAACATCTTTTGCGGAAGTGGCCCTCGTGTTTGAAACACCTTTGAACTTTATGGGTGGCATTAGGGATAGAGCGGCGGGAATTGATGTTAAAAAGGGTGGTATTTTCCCCATAGTCCATGGGGTGAGAGTTTTAGCCATGCAATATCAGGTCGCCGAAACTAATACTTACAAACGTATTGAAAGCTTAATTAAACTGGGTGTATTGCCCCCGCGTCTCGGTAGTGAGTTGATGGAGTCTTTTTCAATATTGCAATGGATCCGTTTGGCCCACCATTTGCAGCAACAAGAGCAAGATTGCACGCCTGAAGAATTGAATAACCATATCAACTTAGAGTCCTTGGATCGTTTAGAAAAAGATTTGTTGAGGCAGTCACTTCAAGTCGTTAAAGACTTTAAGAAACACCTATCCTTGAGGTATCGTCTAGGTTGACAGTTATGATGATTAAGCGACGGTTACGCCGTGTTAAAGATGTTTGGAAGGTGCGTCAACTCAAGAGTGGTTGGGCGCATCTATTTCAGCACTACTATGGCAAAGAACTGGTATCTTTGGATATTGAGACCACCAGCTTAGATGTTTCTAAAGCACAGATATTGTCCATCGGAGCGGTGGTGATTAAAGGCAACCGTGTTTTGAGTAGTGAAAAATTGTCCCTAACCTTGTCTCCACCCAAAGACTTACCGAAAGACTCTGTAAAAATTCACAAGCTGCGCCGTATTGATCTTAATGAAGGTTTGCCTGTAGCCGAAGCGATAGAACAACTGCTTAAATTTATAGGTAATCGCCCGATTGTAGGGTATAACATAGCCTATGATTTAGCTGTTTTAGACCGATATGTAAGACCCCTATTTGACTTCGGTATGCCTAATCGATGTGTTGATGTGATGGACTTATATCGAAAGAAAAAGCAACTTTCTGGTAGTGTAGATTGCCAGATTAACTTATCTTTCGAAGCTATCGCTAAAGGTTTAGACGTACCTGTCCTAGGCCGGCATACGGCCCTTGGGGATGCGATTACTACGGCCATCATTTTTGTGCGCTTAAAGTCTTCGGTCGGCCTGGTTAAATAATGTTGAAGGGACCTTGTGGAGAGGCTATTTAAATCGGCTTAGCTTTCACTTACACTAGGGATAAAACAGGTATAAAACCAGTATTACTGATTAGTCCAAGTATAGTTTAATTTGGGTTAATTTGATTTGATAGATTAACCAGTAAAGGGGCATGTTATGGCTGGCAGTGCGACCATACAGTTGGACGCTGAATTAACCATCGCGCAAGTGGAAGTTTGGCTCAAACGCTTGTTAACTGAAACACCAGCCGATTATGAGATGATGATAGATGCATCTGAGTTAGTGAGAGTTGATGCGGCAGGTTTACAGCTACTGTTAGCATTTAAAAAGAGTTGTGCTGCAAAAAATGTGGCAGTCGCCTTATTTAACGTTCCTAAAAACATCCAAGAACTCATTCGAGTGTCAGGCCTAACTCAGGAACTGGGTTAAATGATCTAAATTAGAGTCTTTGATTACATAGCAAAGGCATGATAAGTTTTGTAGCATGGAATAAAAATTACTTTATCTTTGAGTGGAGTTATATTGATGACGAAAATACTGGCAGTAGACGATTCTGCGTCAATGCGCCAGATGGTGGTGTTTACCTTACAAAGTGCTGGTTATGAAGTGGTGGAGGCTGCAGATGGACAGCAGGCGCTTGATATTGCTGAGGGTACAACTTTTGATCTGGTCTTAAGTGATGTCAATATGCCTGTGATGGATGGAATCCAGTTAGTAAAGCAACTGCGCCAGCTAGAAGCTTATAAGTACACTCCCATTCTGATGTTAACCACGGAAACATCAGGGGATAAGAAAATGGCTGGTAAAGGGGCTGGAGCCACAGGCTGGGTGGTCAAACCATTTAATCCTGATAAGCTGCTCGCTACGATTAAAAAAGTCATAGGGTAAGTATTTTTAGAGTTCAAACGTCAGGCTAGGGTGTGTAATTTCAACGCCAACAACAAGTCAGTAAAAGGGTTATGACATGAGTATTGATCTGAGCCAATTCCATGCAGTGTTCTTTGAGGAAAGTTTTGAAGGCCTTGAACTGATGGAAGCTGCCCTGCTTGATTTAGACGTAGATAACCCCGACAGTGAACAAATTAATGCTATATTCCGGGCTGCTCATTCAATCAAAGGTGGCAGTGGGACCTTTGGATTTGTCCAGGTTTCTGAGTTTACTCATATTTTAGAAACTTTATTAGATAAAGTCCGTGATGGGGGCCATGCGATAGACGCAGATGGCATTGAGCTTTTTTTGCAATCAGTTGATTGTTTAAGGGGTCTACTTGAGGCTTTGCAAGCTGAACAAGAACCAGATTTGCAGCGTGCTAATCAATTGACTGGGGTCTTTCAAGCGGTATTGGATGGCGCAACTTACGCTGATAGCTCGAGTCAAGTAAACACCAATCCACCTCAAGACAAGGGGATTAACGAGGTTCTTGAACCTGAGCTGCCCGTCATCCCAGAGGCAGAAAACCTTGGTGCTGTGCGCCAACAAATTGGCTTTAAAATAGACTTTAAACCCGACACAGACATGCTTAAAGGTGGAAATGACCCAGTGCGCATGTTGCGTGAGTTAGCTACGTTAGGGGAAATAAAAACGACCTTAGATGCGAGTGAACTTCCACCATTGGAGTCTTTGGTAGCGGATAATTGTTATGTGTCTTGGCATATAGAACTCATGACAAGCTGCAAAATTGATGATGTTGAAGAAGTGTTTGAGTGGGTGGAGGATGAATGTGAGTTGTCCATTACTCCGATCATGGCGGATGCACCTAACACCAGTAATAGCCAGTCTGAAGATGCACAATCCAACTCTAATGTGCAAGCTACTGACACCAAAGGCGAGCGTTTGGTAATGCCTTCTGGACCGCTGCCTAGTCTGGATAAATTGCAACTGCCCAGTCCTGCAGTGCCAAAATCCTCTGAGGCTGTGCATCCAATCGAGTCATCAGTGCAAGAAGCAATTAAAACCCCTGTTGAAGCAAAGCCTGCTAAAGCGAAGCCTGTTAAAGTGGAATCGAGCTCGATAAGGGTTGGAATTGATAAAGTGGATAGCCTCATTAATCTCGTTGGAGAATTAGTAATTACTCAGTCGATGCTTGGCCAGATGGGTTCTGCAAGTGATAGTATTAATGAAGAAAATATTTCTCATTTACGTGAAGGCTTGGTGCAGTTAGAACAAAATACACGAGAGTTACAAGATAGTGTAATGCGTATCCGGATGTTACCCATTAGCTTTACCTTTAATCGTTTACCCCGCATGGTAAGGGACATTAGCCTTCAGTTGGGTAAACAAGTCCAGCTAGAGTTAAGTGGTGAAAATACAGAACTTGACAAAACGGTGATGGAAAAAATAAGTGACCCAATGGTGCACTTAATACGTAATGCTTTGGATCATGGTATTGAGATGCCAGAAGTACGTAAAGCTGCAGGTAAACCAGAACTAGGTACCATTGCCCTAAATGCCTTTCATCAAGGGGGCAGTATTGTTATTGAAATGAGAGATGATGGCGGTGGTATTGACACAGAGCGCCTTCTGGCTAAGGCTCGAGGCAATGGGTTGGTAGGTGAATCAGAGCTATTAACTCAAGACCAAAAGTTAGAACTTCTATTTGCACCTGGACTCTCAACTTCTGAGCAAGTGAGCGATTTATCGGGCCGTGGTGTAGGTATGGACGTGGTACGGCGCAATATTCAGGAACTCAATGGTTCAGTGGAAGTGTCAACAGAAATAGGCAAAGGAAGTAAGTTTCGTATTCGTTTACCCTTGACCTTGGCTATCTTAGATGGTCAGTTAGTCACAGTGGCTGATCAGACCTATATATTTCCGCTTGTGTCCATTAGTGAATCTTTGCAGATTGATGGGGCTAGGGTAAATAATTTGGCTGGCGGCAGTGATGTTTATAGTTTGCGGGAAGAGTACATTCCCATTCTTCGTTTAGATCGATTGTTTGGCTTGCGTCAGGGTGATGCTGTTTTGGATGGCAGTTTGCTGGTGGTCATTGAATCTGAAGGTCAAAAAATTGGTGTCGTGGTTGATGAATTACTGGCACAGCAACAAGTAGTCATCAAAAGTTTAGAAGATAATTACATACGTGTTCTTGGTGTTTCAGGGGCCACTATTTTGGGTGACGGTAATGTGGCAATGATCCTAGATGCAGTGGGTTTGTCGAGCCTAGCGGGTAAAGATATTGCAGCTGCAAAAAAACTGACAGACGCAGCGGCTTAGGAGAAGGTCAATGAGTACTGCCGAACAACAAGGCGCAAAAAATGGATTACAGCAAACCCTTGCTAACGGAAATCAGCCAAGTGCACAAGATTTTGCAGATCAACAGCAATACCTGACCTTTTTAATGCAAGACGAAGAGTATGGTATCGATATTCTCAATGTGCAGGAAATCCGTGGATGGGGCAATGTCTCGCCTATTCCCAACGCTCCTAACTACGTCAGTGGGGTCATAAACCTGCGAGGTGCCATAGTGCCTGTGATTGACTTGCGGATGCTGTTTCATCTATCAGATTCTAATTATGATGAGAACACGGTAGTGATTGTACTAAAGGTCAGTACTGAAAAGGTTAATCGCATTATGGGTATCGTAGTTGACGCTGTTTCAGATGTGTTTTCCTTACTACCCGCTGACAAACAACCCCCACCGAGTGTCAATCGAAATTTTAGCCATGATTTTATCGAGGGCTTGACTGAAGTGAAAGGAAAAATGGTCATTCTTTTAGACAGTGAGCGACTATTGCACTTGGAAAATAATCTTTAACTTTTCCATAAGTTAGGCCAACGAAGAAGGCAAATGTGAAGCACCTGACTAAAGACACACCTCAAATAAGTGCGAATGCCCGTGAATTCGAAATGTCAAAAAAGAACTTCAATATAATTAGCGAAGTCATTTATAAACATTCGGGTATCGTATTAAAAGGCATTAAAGAAGACATGGTTTATAGCCGACTTTCTAGGCGTATTCGTCACACCCGATGCCAAGGATTCGATGACTACTTAAGCTTGGCTCTAAAGCGAGAGGGGTCTGAATTTGTTCACTTCATTAATGCGATTACTACTAATTTAACCTCTTTTTTCCGCGAATCTCATCATTTTGATTTCATTAAAAATACCGCCATACCTGAATGGATCTCTGACACCCAAAGAAAAAAGTTAAGAATTTGGTCAGCAGGTTGCTCTACTGGAGAGGAAGCCTATTCCACTGCTATCACCCTAAGTGGAAACATACCCAAACACTGGGATGCAAAAATATTAGCTACAGACATCGACACCAATGTCGTGGTGAAAGGTCAAGCTGGGGTCTATGCAGAGGACCGTCTCAGCAACCTTAGTTCAAAATTGGTGTCACAACACTTTGACAAAGTGGCTATTGATGGTGCGACAAAAATGCAAGTTAGAAAAAGTTTACGGGATATTACTTTTTTTAAACCCCTTAACCTTTTGCAAGATTGGCCTATGACTGGACTTTTTGAAATGATTTTTTGTCGTAATGTAGTCATCTACTTTGACAAACCGACGCAAAAGATTTTATTTAATCGGTTTGCTGATTTGTTAGTTCCAGGTGGTTATTTAGTGATTGGTCACTCTGAAAGTATGTATAAATTATCAGATCGCTTCACCTCCATAGGCAATACTGTGTATCGGAAAGTGAAATGAAGGATGGGGGCGGATCTCGAAAGCTTCCACCTGTGTTGGAGGGCTTTGAGGGGATTAAGCGTTACTGGGACAATGCCATGTCAATTTCATCAGCCAAATTGATGCCGGGTGAAGTTTACGTTTCGGAAGCAGATGAAATGATCATGACTGTTTTGGGGTCTTGCATTTCGGCCTGTATCCGCAACCCTAAGACAAAAGTTGGGGGTATGAATCATTTTATGCTACCTCATAAGGGGGCAAGAGAATCCAACTTCACTGTAGATGGCACAGAATCCAGATATGGCAATTGGGCGATGGAATTACTCATTAATGAAGTTTTAAAGCACGGTGGCAATAAAAAAGATTTAGAAGTAAAGTTGTTTGGTGGTGGTAAGGTACTGGACAACTTGACGGTTGATATTGGCAAGCGAAACATTGACTTTGTATTTGATTTTTTGCATCAAGAGGGTATACCCATCGCCGCAAATGATGTGGGTGATCGGTTTCCTAGAAAACTGCTGTATTTCCCTCACACAGGCATCGTTAGAGTGCGCAAATTAAAAAGCACAAACCAAGCCACAGTTGTGCGTCGTGAAGCCGCCTACTTTCAGGATATTAAGAACTTTCCACGTGATGGTGACATTGATCTTTTTTAGCAGTTGGAGGTACCGTTTTTGAAGTTGATTTCAGTTTTAGTTATTGACGACTCAGCACTAATGCGTAAGTTATTAACTGGGGTAATTAATGGTGACCCACGCATGGAAGTTGTAGGAACTGCTGAAGATCCCTATGTGGCCCGCGAACAAATCAAACAACTCAACCCAGACGTATTAACTCTTGACATTGAAATGCCAAAAATGAATGGCATCACCTTTTTACGCAATTTAATGCGTTTGCGCCCGATGCCGGTCGTTATGGTCTCTACCCTTACAGAGAAAGGCGCTTCTGCCACACTTGAATCACTCGAGTTAGGAGCCTTTGACTATGTCGCCAAATCGACACTTCAGGAAGATTGGGGTATCGACAAGTTTGCTAAGTTAGTTGTAGAAAAAGTATATATGGCTTCCTTGGCTAATATTAATGCGCTGGCCCAAAGTAGTTTGCTTGTGGCAATGGATGAAGAAAAAAGACAACGATTGACTGCGATTGAAACGGGCAGGTTAAAACAGGGCACTATTATTGCGATTGGGTCCTCGACAGGAGGCACTGAAGCACTCAATCAGATCTTGTCCGTGATGCCTGCTAATGCTCCACCTATCGTCATTGCTCAGCACATTCCAGCCACGTTTAGTGGATCTTTGGCTCGGCGCCTTAACGATGGGTCGGCCATGAAGGTCATCGAAGCGATAGATGGTAGTGAAATATTACCTGGGCATGCTTATTTGGCTCCCGGTAATTGTCATATGACGCTGCGGCGTCGGGGCCATGGGTATATTTGTCGGCTATTGCAGACTGAAAAAGTTAACCGACATAGGCCATCAGTGGATGTGTTATTTGATTCTGTGCTTGGTGAAGTTGGCAGCCTTGCTATAGGAGTTATTTTAACAGGAATGGGCGCCGATGGAGCCGAAGGTTTGTTGCGTATGCGCAAAGCGGGTTGTCAAACGGTTGGTCAGGATGAGCATTCTAGTGTGGTTTATGGCATGCCTAGGGCGGCTAATAATCTGGGTGCGGTAGAGTTTCAATTGCCTTTGTCAAAAATCCCCCAAAAATTATTAGATCTGTGTGTGGCCTCAAAGTCAGGTGTCAGGGCGTTATGAAAACCCAGATCTGGGCAGTAGCCAACCAAAAGGGTGGTGTGGGCAAAACCACTAGTGTGGTGACGTTGGCAGGATTGCTTGCCCAACAAGGACATCAGGTGTTAGTTGTGGATCTGGACCCACATGGTTCGTTGACTAGTTATTTTGGCTTAGATCCTGACACCATCAATGATTCTGTTTATGATTTGTTTGTTAACCCCCAACAACCAGTGGCAAACCTACTCGTGCCCACTAATTTACTCAATCTCACCTTGCTACCCTCCAGCAGTCGCATGGCTGCGTTAGAGCGCCAGTCTAGTCAAATGGGGGGCATGGGTTTAGTCATTCAGCAGGCCTTAGTTCAGGTTGAATCTATGTTCGACTATGTGCTCATTGATAGCCCACCCATTTTGGGTGTGGCTATGATTAATGCACTAGCGGCATGTGAGCTATTATTGATGCCAGTGCAAACTGAATTTCTTGCTATTAAAGGCTTAATGCGCATGTCTAAAAGCTTAGATTTAGTGTTGAAGACTCGACATCAACAACTGCAAGCGCTCATTCTTCCAACAATGTATGACCGTAGAACGAAATCATCTATCCAGAGTCTGCGTATTATTCGGGCGGAATTTGGAGAGCATGTGTCCCATGCTCTTATTCCCATTGATACTCAATTTCGTAATGCGAGCTCAGCGGGCAAAGTGCCTAGCCAATACAATCATTTGGCTCGAGGAGTTCAGGCTTATGACTTATTATTGACCCAATTGCAGCGCAGGCGGCAAAAAATACCACAATGGACTGGGGTTGCTTATGGTCAATGATAACGACACTGATGCGGTGCTTTTGGATTATTTTTCTGAACTATTACGCTCAGATGAGTCTGAGCATAAAAGCGCATCGACGGCAGGAACAGATTCGCATTTAACCCTTAAACCCCAAGCCTGCCTGCAGGTAAAGGTGGGCGAGCAAGGTTTATTATTTCAATTAGCTGATTTATCAGGTATGCAAGCTCTATGTGGGCCTTTAATTGCTCAGGCAGATACCTTTTGGCAGAGTGAGAAACACAGCGATCAAGTGCTCTTAGACTTGAGACCATTATTGAGTCTGGCGGCAGTTGAATATAATCAAAGTAGTTGGCAGGGTCACAGTCTTAAATTCAAGCAGCCCCAGTTATCAGTATTGGTTGATACCATTATTGGCCCAGTGCATTCTGAGGGGCATGAACAATGGCAAATGTTTAACGGTGTGCGCTATAGTTTAATGGTCAATTAGCTATATCTTTATACCCTCATACCCTCATACCCTCATACCCTCATACCCTTAAGCCTATACCTTACTTTACTCATTGTAGTACTAAACTTGATTCTCATTTTCGTCCTAAGCAGATATAATATCCCCATTAAATTGTGTTGAGTTAGCCATTGTGTCTTTTGATTTACCCACCACACCCCACTTTTTGAATGTCAGTGATCTAGCTTGTGAGCGGGATTTACGTATTTTATACAGTGATCTCAATTTTGCCGTTAAAGCGGGTGAGTTATGGCACATTAAGGGCATCAATGGCGCGGGAAAAACCACCTTGTTGCGTCAGGTTGCAGGCCTTCATGCTGTAGATACGGGGCAAGTTTTATTTTCCGATAATATGGTTAAGATGATTTACATTGGTCACAAGTTGGGCCTAAAAGAACAGCTTACAGCGGATGAAAATTTGACTTGGCTGGTTGGGTTAGATGGATTCTCAACTCAGCAACAGCGTTACACTGCTTTGGAAAAAGTGGGTTTAAAGGGTTACGAAGAGACGATGGTAGCGCAGCTTTCAGCGGGTCAAAAGAGAAGGGTTGCTTTAGCTCGTTTGCATGTATGTAAAGCCAACTTATGGGTACTTGACGAGCCCTTCACCTCCATAGACCAACAAGGCATCGTTGATGAGCAAGACTGGTTACACCAGCACACCTCTGCAGGTGGTGCAGTAATAATGACCAGCCATCAAACCATCACTTTGCCGCATGTTAAAACGTTAGATCTGAGTTTATATGGCCTTCAGTCCCACTCAAAGAATCAAGCTAATGGTCAGGCATTACGATGATTAAATTCATGTTAACCATTATCCATCGTGACCTATTACTTTTAATCCGGCAACCTTCTGAAACGCTAAATCCGTTAGTGTTTTTTTTATTAGTGATTGCCTTATTTCCTTTGGGCATTAGTCCTGAAGCCACACTTTTATCTAAAACTGCTGCTGGTATGATTTGGGTGGCAGCAATGCTCGCGACCCTGCTATCTTTGGAATTATTATTCAAGCTAGATCATGATGACGGTAGTTTGGAGCAATTATTATTAGCGCCTTATCCAAGTTGGAGTTTAGTGCTGGCCAAAGTGTTTGTGCATTGGTTAATGAGTGGCTTGCCCCTAATTTTAATCTCCCCTGTAATTGCTTCAATGCTATTTTTGCCAAGCCAAGCCGTACCTGTTTTGATGCTAAGCCTGCTTCTAGGCACGCCCACTTTGAGTTTATTAGGTGCCATTGGTGCTGCCTTGGTTACTGGAGTTAGAGGGGGAGGTATTTTGTTGACACTGCTCATTTTACCTTTGTATGTGCCAGTTCTTATCTTTGGTACGTCAAGTGTGGTGGCCGCGGCGCAGGGTTTGGCTGTGAGTGGTCACATGGCGTTAATGGGAGCGATGTTGGTGTTGGCCTTAATGGTGGCTCCTTGGGCCGCTGGCGCAGCGTTAAAGTTATAACATAGCCCTTAATTAAGAAATTAAAGTTTCATTATTGGAACCTACTAAAAGAGATGGTATTTATGACCCAGTCTAGCTGGCACATACCCCGTTGGTTCCACCAAATGGGGTCGCCTAAATGGTTTTATGACATTGCTGGTCGCCTTCAGCCATGGTTTGCTTTGGCCGCTGCAGTATTGCTAATTTGGGGTTCAGTGTGGGGTCTGGCTTTTGCCCCAGCAGATTATCAACAGGGCAATAGCTTTCGCATTATGTATGTGCATGTGCCTGCCGCTATTTTGGCACAGTCGGTATTTTTAGGGATGGCTGTGGCTGGTGCAGTGGGTATTGTTTGGAAGATGAAAGTGGCCTTTATGGTCGCGCGCAGTTGCATAGGGATGGGAGCATCCTTTACTTTGATTGCATTAATAACGGGTGCTATTTGGGGTAAACCAACCTGGGGTGCCTACTGGGTGTGGGATGCTCGACTGACCTCAACTTTAGTGCTGTTGTTTCTTTACGCTGGCGTCATGGCCTTAAATCAAGCCATAAGCGAACGTCAAGTTGCTGGCAAAGCCAGTGCTATTTTGGCTATTGTAGGAACGATCAACATCCCTATTATTAAATATTCGGTGGAGTGGTGGAATACCTTGCACCAAACTTCAAGTTTTACCTTAACGGCCAAGCCGAGTATGCCTGCAGATATGTATTTGCCTCTTCTTTTGATGGTATTGGGTTGTTATTGCTTGTTTGCATTGGTGGTATTGATGCGCACGCGGGCGCAAATACTAGAAACCCAGTCAGGTTCAGTTTGGCTTATGCAGCATGTGGATATTCAAGGAGCAAAATAGTGTATTTTGAATCGTTAACTGAGTTTTGGCATATGGCAGGACATGGACCTTACGTTTGGTCTTGTTATGGGTTGTTTTTTTCTCTTTTAGGCATCAATGTTTGGCTTGCTCGAGGGCAAAGATTGAGGGCCCTCAAGCAAGTTAAAGCCTTCGCGCGACGTAACCAGTAATTAAAAGGCAAGCAATAATGTTGATGCATCCAAAAAGACGAAATAAACTATTACTCATCCTTGGTCTCCTATGTGGGGTAGGCGTGATCGTAGGCTTGGTCCTTTATGCCTTGTCACAGAATATAAATCTGTTTTTTTCGCCATCCGATATGGCTCAAGGGAAGGCGCCAGCTCATCAGCGTATTAGGGCAGGTGGTATGGTGAGAGAAGGCAGTTTAGTGCGTGATGCAGACAGCTTAAGTGTACGTTTTTTTATTACTGATTTTGTGGAAGATGTTGAGGTGAATTATACGGGCATACTGCCTGACCTTTTTCGCGAAGGGCAAGGTATTGTGGCCCAAGGTGAGCTCAATGAGAACGGTATTTTTTTAGCTGATGAGGTGTTAGCCAAACATGATGAAAACTACATGCCGCCAGAGGTGACTCAAGCCCTGGATGATGCGCGTGCTGCCAGTTTAGTAACGCAGTCGCCCAATGCAGAGAACACCCTTATGCCCACTCAAAGCGAGACATCCAAATGATCCCAGAAATTGGTAACGTTGCCTTAATTTTGTCTCTGTTCTTAGCTGTGAGTTTAAGTCTACTGCCAATGTTGGGTTCTTACACTGGTCAAACCCGCCTAATGCTGAGTGCTAAACCCCTTTCCGTCGGACTGGGCGTCATGCTGCTCATTGCTTTTGCAATGTTAACCGTGGCCTTTGCCCAGGATGATTTTAGTGTGCGCTACGTAGCACAGAATTCCAATACAGCTCTGCCCATACAATACAAAATTAGTGCCGTTTGGGGTGGTCATGAAGGGTCATTATTACTTTGGGTGGTGATCCTTGGTATGTGGACTATGGCGGTTAGTCTTCTGAGTAAGACGCTGCCCCTCATTATGCAAGCTAGAGTGTTGGCAGTCATGGGCATGATAGGGGTGGGTTTTATATCCTTTACTTTGCTTACGAGTAATCCTTTTTGGCGTTTATTGCCAGAGGCGGCCCTTCAAGGAGCAGATTTAAATCCTCTGTTGCAGGATTTTGGCTTGATCGTTCATCCACCTATGTTATACATGGGTTATGTTGGATTTTCTGTAGCTTTTGCGTTTGCGATAGCCGCTTTGTTAGATGGTCATTATGATGCAGCATGGGTGCGTTGGTCCCGCCCATGGACCAGTGTTGCTTGGGCTTTTTTAACAGCAGGCATTGCCCTTGGCAGCTGGTGGGCCTACTATGAGCTCGGCTGGGGTGGATGGTGGTTTTGGGATCCTGTTGAAAATGCCTCCTTTATGCCTTGGTTGGTAGGAACGGCGTTGCTTCACTCATTGGCTGTATCAGAAAAACGAGGTTTGTTTAAAAATTGGACCTTATTACTTGCGATCCTGGCCTTTAGCTTGAGTCTGCTAGGTACTTTTTTAGTGCGCTCAGGGGTACTCACTTCAGTGCACGCATTTGCTTCAGATCCTGATCGTGGCTACTTTGTTTTGGTGCTGTTGGCCATTACAGTGGGAGGCTCTTTACTGTTGTTTGCTTTGCGCGCAACTACGGTGGAAAGTCAGGTAGGTTATCGTTTTTGGTCGCGTGAAACGTTTTTACTATCGAACAATGTGTTACTTGTGATTGCGGCCCTCACCATTTTATTAGGCACTTTGTACCCTCTATTTTTAGATGCTTTGGGAGGCGGTAAAATTTCTGTGGGACCGCCCTATTTTAATGCTGCTTTTGTGCCTTTAATGGTGCTTTTGGTGGTGGCTATGGGATTTGGTTTGGGTTCGAAATGGAAGCGCATAAACCCCACCGAGTTACTGCGATTATTGCGCTCACCTGCGCTCATAGCAGTGGTCCTGGGGCTCGCATTTCCGTTTACTTATGCGGGTGAATTTAATGCTTCGACCGCTTTGGCCGCCGCATTATTAGTGTGGTTGTTGGCGGCCTCGTGGGTTGACTTGAGCCGTCGGTTGCGGCACCAAAATTGGTGGCGCGGTTTGCGGCAATTAAACCCTGGCTACTACGGCATGTTGATGGCACACCTTGGTGTAGGAGTGATGGCCTTGGGTATTGCTGTTGTTAGTCATTACTCGGTACAAAAAGACTTACGCATGGGTGTCGGCGATCAAGCTACGCTGGGTCAGTATGAATTTACCTTTATGGGTGTGAAAAACGTAGTAGGGCCCAACTTTACTGCGGTTGAGGGCCAAGTTAAGGTCGTCAAAGACAGTGATTTTGTCGCCTATTTGTTGCCTCAAAAACGCACGTACACGAGTCGTGGGCAGGTCATGACTGAGGCGTCTATTGATCCAGCCCTGAGTCGGGATATTTATGTGGCTATGGGCGAACCCTTATCTGATGGAGCTTGGGCCATGCGATTGCATATCAAGCCCCTCATTCGTTGGATCTGGCTTGGGGCGCTGATGATGGCATTGGGTGGCATGCTCGCTGTTTGGGACAAACGCTATCGACGAACTAAATCTACCACCAATGGAGCTGTAATATGACTCACACTGCAAAGCGACTACTGATGGTGTCGCCCATGGTGATGGCCTTCGCACTGGGGTTATTTCTCTACCAAGGAATTGGCCAAGACCCTAACAACACTGAATCAAGTTTGATTGGTCAAACATTACCTGAGTTTAGTGGCCAAACACTGGATTCTCCCAGTAGAAATGTGTCTCAAGCTGACATGCTTGGCCAACCAGCTCTTGTCAATGTTTGGGCCACTTGGTGTCCTACCTGTCGGGCTGAGCATGAATTTTTAAACACTATTGCTCAACAAGACAATGTTCGCATCTTTGGGGTTAATTACCATGACCAAAAAGATGCAGCGCAGCAATGGCTGCAAGACCTAGGCAACCCCTATGTGTTTTCAGTGTTTGATCCAAACGGTGCTCTTGGGATTGAGTTGGGTGTCGTTGGTGCCCCAGAAACCTACTTAATTGATGCCCAAGGAGTAGTGCTTGATAAACTCACTGGAGAACTAAATGAGCGAACTTGGCCACAGTTGCGTAGCCAATATCTCAGTTTGTTAGAGGCCAAGAACTGATGTTAAAAAGTATTACAGTGAGCCTATTATTAGGTTTCATGAGTTGGGCCTCGCCGCTGTTGCAAGCTGATGTTGGCTCTTATGAATTTGCAGAACCAGAAATGGCACAACGTTTTGTTGACCTAACTACCGTTTTACGTTGTCCAAAATGTCAAAATCAAAATTTAGCAGATTCAGATTCGATCATTGCGAAGGACTTGCGTGGGCAGTTACAAATGTTGATCAAGACGGGCCAGACTGATCGTCAAATTACAGACTTTATGGTGCAGCGTTATGGTGAATTTATTCTCTATGATCCGCCTTTTAATAAAGGCACTTTGGTGTTGTGGCTGGCTCCATTTGGCATGGTATTGCTTGGTTTATGGGCGCTGTGGTTTTTTGGTCGCAAAACCACAGGCCAAGGTGCAATGTTGACACCCAAGGAGCAACAACAAATAGAACAACTGTTAGCAGACAACCAAACCCAGCACAGGGATTTAAAAAATGATTGAACTTTGGGCTGCGATTGTTTTTTTATTGTGCCTAACAAGTGGATTTGTACTTTGGGCTTGGTGGCGGCCCTTGCCTATGTCAGCGCTGGTTAATAATAGAAATGATGCCGTAGTCTCACTTTATCGTGCTAAAAAAATGGAACTTGAGCAAGAACTTGCTTCTGCACAAATCAATCGCAGTGATTACGATCAAGCTTTGGCTGAAATGCAGCGCACGTTATTATTAGACACTTCAGCGGCATCTGGCTCCAACAAGTCGGCCAATCATGCAGGTGGTTTTTTATTGCTGTTGGTCGCTTTAGTGATTCCAGCTGCGGGCTTAGTGACCTATTTTCAATTAGGTTCCTACAGTGGCTTGCAGCAAAGCTATAACTTAAAAAACACACGTTCAATTGCTGCCTCTGCACCGTCATTGAAGTTGTTAATAAGTGGACTTGAAGGGGCTTTGCAGGAACAGCCCAATAATCCGGAAGGCTGGTATTTATTGGCCAATAGTTATATGCAATTAGAGCAGACAGCCATGGGCATTAAAGCGTTTGAGCAAGCGTTAAGCTTTGTGGAAATAGGTAGTCGTCAGCAGGCTGCGCTTCTGGGGCAGTATGCACAAGCGGTGTTTTTTGATGAGGGTGAATTTAATGAAAGAGTTAATCAAGCCATTGCTGAGGCCATGTCACAAGACCCAAAAGATGTGTCAGCTCTAAGTTTGTTGGGTATTCAAGCCTTTGAAAATGCTCGTTATGAAGCTGCTATACAGTTTTGGCAACGTGCGTTACCCAGGGCTGGTGAGGGACAAGGTAGAGTTTCACTAGAATCTGGTATTGCAAGCGCCCAACAAATGCTTAATAAAGATTCCAGTCATAGTCAAGGGGAGTCCCTAGCGGTAAAGGTGTCTTTGGCCAATGGTCTGTCTATTCCGGCCTCAACCCAAGCGGTGCTTTTTGTTTATGCTAGAGAATCTGAGGCAGGCATGCCACTATTTGCTAGTAAATTAGACCCTAATGATCTGCCCCTTGACGTGCTTTTTACCAATTCAATGGCGCTTCAGGTGGGTACACGTTTGGCTGATTATAAATCTCTAAAATTTATTGCCCATATTGCATTAGCCGGTGTTCCGGGTCAAAAGTCTGGTGATTTGGTAAGTCAAACCCTGGACGTGATGATCGATGGTAGTGATATTAATGCAGAAAATAAAACAGTTTATTTGACCATCGACCAAATCCTGAAGTAGTCTAGCATCAAAAATACTAACTCTAGAGTGAATGGATGCGCCTAAAGAGCATCAAATTAGCCGGCTTCAAATCTTTTGTTGACCCTACTAAGGTCCTTTTACCAGGGAACCTGTGTGCTGTGGTTGGCCCCAATGGCTGTGGAAAATCTAATATTATTGATGCGGTTCGTTGGGTTATGGGAGAAAGTTCTGCCAAAAATCTGCGGGGTGAGAACGCGACGGACGTTATTTTTAATGGTTCAAGTAGTCGACAACCCGTTGGTCAAGCAACCATTGAATTAGTGTTTGATAATCATGACCGCACTTTAGCGGGTGAATTTGCCAGTTACAATGAAGTCTCCATCCGTCGCAAGGTTACTCGTGAAGGACAATCTACTTATTATTTAAATGGTCAAAAGTGCCGCCGAAGAGACGTGACAGATTTGTTTTTAGGAACAGGCCTAGGTCCTCGTAGTTATTCTATTATTGAACAGGGCATGATTTCTCGCCTGATCGAATCCCGTCCTGAAGAATTGCGAGTTTATATTGAGGAAGCCGCTGGTATTTCTCGTTATAAAGAGCGCCGACGGGATACTGCCAACCGCATTAGCCGCAGCCGTGAAAACCTAGCACGCTTGCAAGATATTAGAGAAGAGCTAGGCCGTCAATTAGAAACCCTTAAACAGCAAGCTACAGCAGCAGAACAATATACCGAACTAAAACAGAATGAGCGCCAACATAAGTCTCAATTGGCGGCCCTACAATGGCGTGAGTTACGCCAAAAGTTGATAGATCAACGCATCAATATGGGTCGCATTGAAGAACAAATTGTTTTGCAAAAAACTCAGCAAGACACGCTTTTAGTGCAACTAGACGTGCAAAAAAATGACTTGGCCTTGTTGAATGATAGTTTTACCGAACAGCAGGGTGGGTTTTATGGTTTGGGAGCAGACATAGCGCGTTTAGAACAAACCATCGAGTACCAGCAACAACAACAAAAGCGGTGGCAAGCCGATGAGACTGAAGCACAAGAGCAGTTACAAAGGATCGATGAGGCATGTACGGCAGATGGTAACGAGCTTAACCAACTCAGTCAGCAACAAGAACAGTTCGAACTAGAGGCTGAGTTAGCCGCTGAACAGTTATTTGAAGCCGAAACCCATGTGCAAGAAAAAGAGGAAGAGCGTCAATATTGGCAACTTCAGTGGCAGCAAAAAAGTGATCAAACGAGTCACTTAAAACGCATCATAGAGGTTGCCAAAACAGGTTTGCAACATCAACAACAGCAGGCTAGCCAAGCGCGACAAGATCGCCAAACAAGTGTCAGCGAACTGGAAAATCTAAGTTTTGCAAATGAAGATGATATTGATTTATTAGAAGCTCAACTTGATCAGCAAAAACAACAACAGCAGCTTTTTAAGGAGCAGTTGTTACGTTTAGAAGCCGAGTTAGAAACCCTTAAACAAGAAGAGCGTGGGCAACAAGAGGCGTTAGACGGGCAAGTACAGGAATTAGGTATGCTGGCTGGCCAACTGGCATCATTGCGCTTGCTTCTAGCAGAAGCCGAACAAGATGCGCCAGACTTGCCTGCAGATTGGCAGGCAGAAGTTGATCAAAAGCTTGTCGACGCTATGCAAGTGGACCCTCAGTGGGAAGTGGCTGTGGAGCACATTTTACAAGATTGGCTGGGTGGCTACTTGTTGGGTCAAATGCCTGACCAAAATGTCGACCAATTAATTGCTGCCAGAGGCTTGACACTCTTTGTACCGCAGCAGCATCAAAATTCTATAAAGTCAATTAATACGCATCCAAGTTTAGTTGATAAGGTCACAGTGCCTTTTGGCTTGCAAGGTTTATTAGCTCACGTGTTCTTGGCTAATAATTGGCATGAGGCAAATGACTTGTTAGCCAGTTTACCGATTTATGCCAGTGTCATTTTGCCTGACGGTCTATGGATAGGTCATGGCTGGGTGCGCACGCCACCTCGAGAGGGCAGTGTGACTGGAGTGCTTGGGCGCAAGCAACAAGTACAAGCTTTGTCGACTCAAGAGGAAACGCTGCGCGCTCATCAAAAAATCACCCAAGACGCACTAACACAAGCCAGAGAAGACACTTTAGCGCTTGAACAAAACCTAACTCAAACGCGTGAAGCCCAGCAGCAAGGCCAGTTTCAAACGCAGCAGAAACAGCAGGCGCTTGCTCTTTTGCAACAACAAAGTCAGCAGGGCTTGGCACAGCAGCAAAATTTACAACAACGAATACAACAGCAAACTCAGCGGCTAGAAGACTCAGACGAAGAAATGGCATTGCTTCAAGAGCAGTTGGGTGAGCACGAATTAGCACTTGAAAGCACACAATTAAACTTGCCAGACTTAGAAGTTGATAAAGAATCGGTAGAGACACAACTTGGTCAAGCTAGGCTTGAGTTTAGTCAGAAGCAGCAACAAGTGATGCAACTGCAAGCCCGCAAAGACAGTGTGCTGGCGCAGATAACCAGTTTAGGACGTTCTGTTGAACGTCTGCACGAACAACGTGCTCAGTGGCGTGATAAACAAACCGAGATTGAATCTAGAAATGGTGGCCAGCAACAACTAGATGATGGATCTGAGAAGAGCCTGACGGAGCAACTGGAGAGACTGCTTACTTTGCGTGTGGAAGCAGAGACTAAAATGGAGCAAGGGCGGCATGGCATTAATCAATTAGAACAGGTGATGCGTCAGCTAGAGAAACAGCAGCTTCAACAAGACAATGAGATTCAACAAGCTGATCGGGAGCTGCAAGATGAGCGTTTAATTGAACGTGAGTTAGAGGTTAATGCAGAACATATTAAAAAATCAATGATAGAGCAAAACGTACTGGTGGAAAAGCTGGCAGAAGTACTACCGGAGTCTATTGATCAAGAGCAGTTAAGTCGCTTGCTAGAGCAGTGTCAGAATCGCATCAAGCGCCTTGGTGCGATCAACTTAGTTGCGATTGAAGAATATAAGTTGCAACAAGAGCGTAAAGCCTTTCTTGATCTACAGCACGATGAAGTGATTGACGCTTTAGATAGTTTAGAGCAAGCTATGCAAAAAATTGATAAAGAAACACGGGATCGATTTAAACAAACGTTTGACACAGTAAACGAGAGTTTAGGTAGCTTATTTCCCAAAGTATTTGGAGGTGGGCGGGCTTCGCTCGAACTTACTGATGACGACATGTTATCCACGGGTGTAACTATCATGGCGCAGCCTCCCGGCAAAAGAAACAGTAGTATTCATTTGTTGTCAGGTGGAGAAAAAGCACTGACTGCAATCGCTCTAGTTTTTTCCATATTTCAGCTCAACCCGTCACCTTTTTGTATGTTAGATGAAGTGGATGCACCCTTAGATGACGCCAATGTGGAGCGCTATGCTCGCCTTGTAAAGGAAATGTCAGCTCAGGTGCAATTTATCTATATTAGCCATAATAAAATTGCCATGGAAATGGCAACCCAGCTTTTGGGCGTTACTATGCAAGAAGCCGGCGTATCCAGAGTCGTGACAGTAGACGTAGACCAAGCTATTAACATGACAGATCAGACTTTAGCTGTTTAGCATTCATCGAGTATGCATCAAGTATCCATTTAGTGTTTATTTAGTGTTTATTTATCGTTTTTATCGCTTTTAATGGGTGTATGATCAAATAACACTATAAAAACAAGGCCTAAAGGTTTTATATCTATTATTTAGAAGGTATAGTCGGGTTTAACTTTACGTGCTTTGCGGCATAATAATAATTTTTAAAAAATAGAAATTTTTATGGCATTAACAACGTGGTTATTGATGTTTGGTGGTTTAACTTTTGTGGCTGTCGTGATCGATGGTGTGCGGCGTATGTTTGTGAGCCATGCAGCGTTGAAAATTGATATAGACGAGAGCTACTGTGACCTGCCTGTAGTCACTTACAGCAGTGAGTTACCTAACGGCGGCGCGCGCGTTGTGACTGCGGGAAGCAAACCAGCAGTGACTGTAGAAAACACAAACATAGACCTTGAACTGACTGGTAATGTAGAAGCTGTAAACCTGCAAGCAGACACATTGGTTGATGAAGGCCCTAAAGTGACTCAGTTAACGAGCACCATCCCTCCTTTGACAGAATCTATAGAACAACATGAAGTTGCCGAAGAGCTTGAGACTGAGCACCCCGATGCGGGTGCAGTTGTGTTTGAAGATGGAGCTTTAGTTGAATTGGCAAACCCAGATTTTGTTGAATTAGCCGACCCTGCTTTAGCCGAATTAGTGCCGCAAGACTTGACGGTCGCAGATCCTGTGGTAATGGAGTTACCGGTAGAAGATGAATTTGCATTTACCTCTGACTTTGCCTCTGATGTTAGCACTGATTCAGCTGCCAGTGCTGAAATAACAGATGAGCAGTCGGACATGACGTTGGATGTGGCATTGGATGCGGCAGAGATTATGACAGAGTGTATGACCGAGGTTATGGCAGAAGGTAGAGCTGTCATTGAAAGTCGAGATAAAAGTAGTGATGTGGATGTGAATAACGAACACTTTATTCTCGATCGGACCCCCATCAGCTTATCGAGTGAAGAAATAGAAGCTTTAACCAAGGTTAAAGATGAGCAAAACCTGATACCGGATACGCCAGATGGTATTTTAGTTAGCTCAGACTTTGACCCTACCCGGCCAGTGCATGAACTGGTAGAAACTAATTCAATGGTACAAAGTGATTTATTTGCTGAGCAAGATCTCACTTCACTGGTCACGGTCAAAAGCAGTGTCGGCCATGATTTACTTGAAACCAGCGATGATATCTTGTTTAGTGATACAGGGATTGAAGAATTATATGCACAAGACGTTTCTGTGCATGACTTGGATGTTTCGACTGAGCGCAGCGAAGATCAAAGCCTCTCCAAACGTTTTGCGAAGGTCACTTCCATGACTTTTGGCAAAAAATTATTGAGTCGAAAGCGAGTGGCAGAACAAGAAGCTTTAGATGCTGTTGAAGAAGGTGCACACCATGGGACAGATGTTGAGCAAGTCATCAGCATTCTTGTCACAGCCAACGAGCGCCAAGGTTTCTATGGGCCTCAATTACTTCAATTGGTCAAAGCGTGTGGCATGGTGTTTGGAGAAATGGACATCTTCCATCGCTTCGAAGATGGACTAAGGTTAGGTAAAACCCAATTCAGTATGGCCAACATGATGGAACCAGGCACCTTTGACCTGGATGATATAGATCATTTGCATACTCCAGGAGTGGTCTTCTTTTTGGGTCTGCCAATGGCTCAAGATAGTATGCAGGCCTTTGACTATATGCTTGAAACTGCCCAGTGTTTGGCGAGTAACCTTGGGGGTGGCGTACTTGACGAGCAGCGCAGCGTCATGCGTCCACAGACCATTGCCCATTGTCGCCAGCAAATCCGTGATTTTGAGCGACGTCATTTGACACGTCGTGCGCAGCTCTAACCCTTTAATAGTTTAAAAACAACGATGTCAAATACGCTTATGACGCAACTCGACGTCATTAAAGACCAATTGCGCGAGCATAATCACAGCTACTACATACTTGATGATCCCACGGTTCCTGATGCTGAGTATGATCGGCTGATGCAAGAACTTTTAACCATCGAAAAAGCTCACCCGCAATGGGTAACTGCTGACTCTCCAAGCCAAAGAGTGGGAGACAAACCCCTTGAGAGTTTTAAACAAGTCACCCACGCACTTCCCATGCTTTCTCTAGATAACGCTTTTAATGGGGATGATTTATGTGATTTTGATCGCCGTGTTAGAGAGCGTTTGAATAAATATCTTCAACGGCCTCTAGACCAGCCGATTGCGTATGCCTGCGAACCTAAGCTGGATGGCATTGCCGTAAGTCTTACCTATGAAAAAGGCATCTTAGTCACCGCAGCCACGCGGGGTGATGGTCGCCGTGGTGAAGACATTACCCAAAATATCCGCACCCTTGATTCAGTTCCGCTGCGTTTAATTGGTAAAAACTGGCCTGAAACCCTCGAAGTAAGAGGTGAAGTTTATATGCCAAGTGTGGGCTTTGAAACCCTCAATACAAAATTAGTTGAACAAGGGCTCAAGACTTACGTTAACCCCCGCAACACTGCTGCTGGAAGCTTGCGTCAACTGGATAGCAGAATAACAGCGCAAAGGCCTTTAGAGATGTGTGCCTATAGCATTGGTCTGGTCAGTGAAGAAAGCCCCTTACCCACGCAACATTTCGATATTTTGCACCAATTGCAGGTCTGGGGATTTAAAATTAATGCTGAAATGCGGCGGGTGCGAGGAATTGAAGCCTGTTTAGACTATTACCAAGCATTGGCAGTCAAACGGAGTCATTTAGCCTATGAAATTGATGGTATTGTTTTTAAGGTTGATGAATTGGAACTGCAAAAAAGTTTAGGTTTTGTTGCGCGTGCCCCTCGATGGGCTATTGCCCATAAATTTCCAGCTCAAGAAGAAATGACGCGGGTATTAAAAGTTGAATTTCAGGTAGGACGGACTGGAGCAGTCACACCAGTGGCTCGATTAGAGCCAGTATTTGTCGGTGGAGTGACCGTGAGTAATGCCACCTTACATAATATGGATGAAATACAACGTTTAGATCTCCACATAGGCGATACGGTGATTGTACGTCGCGCTGGTGACGTCATTCCCAAGGTCGTCAAAGTAGTGTTAGAACGGCGACAAGCGAATGCACAGGTCATAAAGGCGCCCTTAACTTGCCCTAAGTGTAAAGGTCCTGTCGAAAGGGAGGATGGCGAAACTGCATTAAGATGCGTCAATGGCTTAAGTTGTGCTGCTCAAATTGTACAAGCCATCAAACATTTTGTGTCTCGCAAAGCAATGGACATTGATGGCTTGGGTGAAAAACAAGTTCAAAGCTTAGTTGAATCGGGCAGAGTAAAGCATATTGCAGATTTATATGCCTTAGATCAGACTGCGCTAATAGCGATGGATCGTATGGGAGAAAAATCTGCTAGTAATCTTCTTTCTGCTTTACAAAAAAGCAAATCCACAAGTTTGGCTAAATTTTTATTTAGCCTAGGCATCCGTGAAGTTGGAGAGGCTACGGCGCGCAGTTTAGCGCTGCACTTTGGTGCACTAGACAATATTAAAGCGGCAGATATCCAAAGCTTATTGGCCGTTGAAGACGTGGGTCCAATCGTAGCTCAGCGAATCTTTCACTTTTTTACTGATAATGAAACGCTGGCTGTAATTGATAAACTGCAAAATTTAGGCGTCACTTGGCCAGAATTTGACCCTGTAGACACTGAACAGCAAAACTTGCCATTTAAGGATATTTGCTTTGTGATTACAGGCACCTTAACGAGTGTTTCTCGAGAAGAGTTAAAAATTCAATTACAAGAATTAGGTGCCAAGGTGGCATCAAGCGTCTCCAAAAAAACAGATTATTTGGTGGCGGGAGATAAAGCAGGGTCTAAGTTGGTGAAGGCGCAGGATCTTAAAGTGCCAGTGCTAGATGAATCCCAAGTACAGATGATGATGGCTAATGCCCAAGGTTAAGGGACTTGGCTTTAATCACAGATGTGCCAAGTTATTTTGCTTTCGAATGAGTATTAGTCGAATATTAGTCAAATATTTAATGAAAGATTAATTAAATATTATTTTGAGTTAAAAGGAAAAGAACCACCATGACAGTAAAACAAAGTCTGGCTTGGCAGGCTCTAGAAGCACACCTGCAAAAAGATATTTTGCCTTATTCCTTGAAACAATTATTCAATAAAGCAGGCCCCGAACGTTTTAATGACCTTTCGTTATCCACACAAGCTGTGTTATTGGATTTATCCAAGCAAAGACTCAACCCCGAAACACTCACTTTGCTTATTGAATTAGCCGAGCAGCAGGGCCTAGGCCACGCCACTAAGACACTTACAAGTGGTGGTGAGGTCAATCGTTCTGAACTCAGGCCCGCTTTGCATACGGCCTTAAGAGCAGCTTCTTCAGATCAATATAGTGATGTTCAAGTAGATGGTCAGTCCGTGAACTGGTTAGTTGATAAAAACTTGTTGGAGATGGAAAGAATTGCCGTAAAAATACAGCAAGGCCAGTGGTTTGGTTACGCTGGACAGCCGATTACCACAGTGGTCAACATAGGCGTGGGTGGCTCTGATATTGGGCCTCATATGGTCTGCCATGCCTTAGATGAATTTTCGATAGAAACCAAGTTCCCACTGAATGTGATGTTTGTCTCTTCGATGGATGGTAGCCAACTGGCAGAGATGTTGCAGCACCTAGATCAAGCTTCAACATTATTTATTATCGCTTCTAAAACCTTTACGACGATCGATACCTTAGCCAATGCAGAGACGGCACGTGCTTGGCTGCGCAAGAAAATACCCAGTGATCACTTGATTGGCCAGCACCACCTTGTGGGGTGCAGTGCTTTCCCCGAACGAATGGCGGCTTGGGGAATACCTGAAGATAATCAGATTGCTTTATGGGACTGGGTAGGTGGCCGTTACTCTTTGTGGAGTGGCATTGGCTTACCTATTGCTATTAAATTAGGCATGGCTAGCTTTAAGCAGTTGCTGAAGGGCGCGCATGCGATGGATGAGCACTTTCAAAGCGCAAGCTTGCGGGAAAACTTACCCGTGATGTTGGCGTTAACTGGTATATGGAACATCAATTTTTTAGGTTTAAAGGCTCACACTATTTTGCCTTATGATGGGCGGCTGAAGTTATTGCCGAATTACCTGAGCCAGTTAGAAATGGAAAGTAATGGAAAGTCGGTCACTAATGCTGGCGAAAGAGTTGATTTTGACACCAGCCCAGTGATTTGGGGGGACGTCGGAGCTAACGCGCAGCATGCTTTTTTTCAATTGCTACACCAAGGCACACCAGCCTATTATGCTGACTTTATTGTGCCTCTAAGACGCAAAGCGTCGAGGGAATATACTCAAGCCACACGCAACCAATTAGAGTATCAACAAGCTCTAAATTTGGCCAATTGTGTGGCTCAATCAAGAGTACTGATGTTAGGTGATGAGGTGCTGACCTGGGAGCAAAGCTTGGCTGCTTCGCCAGACCGTTTGTATCCTGGTAACCATGCATCTAGCACTCTCATGTTCGATGAACTAACGCCAGAAAGTTTGGGTCAATTAATTGCATTATATGAGCACAAGGTATTTGTGCAGGCCGTGGTGTGGGATATTAATCCCTTTGATCAGTGGGGTGTCGAACTTGGCAAACAAATTGCTAAAACCACTCTTAGTGCCATACAAAACAGGCGGGCAGGCCTTGGATCCCCAGAAGACACAAAATTTGATGCGTCTACTGAAGGCTTATTAAATCATGTGTTTAGGCATCACACTTAAATACGGCAGCTATTTTTGCTACCACCATTGTTAAAATAGTGTTCGAAGGCCTTGGGAGTGCGTCCTCGGCCAGACCATTCGTGCTTTAAACCTTGTGCATCTTTAATACGGTATTGTGGTGCTACGGGCTTGTGAGGTTTTTTAATCTTAGGTAAATCAGTAGCAAAAAAATCTTCTGGGGTCAGACCGGCTTTAGCAATGGATGCGAGTATGGCTTGCTTCTCTTTATGTTTTTTGGCAACCTGCTCAGCAAGGGCTACTTCTTCTTGAGTTCTTTTTTCGATAAACTCAGATAAGTGATTAGCCATGGACTTTAATTGTTTCAGGCTCATGTCTTTGCAAGCTGATCTAAAACGGCTTTTATTACGGGTAATTTCAGTAAATTCAGTCATAATGGTCCTATTATTAGTTGCACTTAGTGAGGCATGCAAGTTTGTTTGAGCGATGATCTTTATCGGCTTCGAAAATAACTGCGAAACTGTTAACTAATCATTAATTAAATGATTCATTTATTTGCATTTGGAATATTAGAATAACTCAATTTCTATTTAAATTAAATTAAATTAAATTAAATTAAATTAAATTAAATTAAATTAAATTAAATTAAATTAGATTAGATTAAATTAAATTAGATTAAATTAAATTAGATTAAATAAAATTATAATAATGATTAAATACGATTTACACAGTCATACCCAATACTCAGATGGTAGTCTATCGGTTCACGCGTTAATAGCATTGGCCATTGAGCGGGGCATAAGCCACCTTGCAATTACAGACCACGATACAGTTGAAGCACACTTGCAATTAACTAAAACTAATAATAGTTACGTCAATGAAAAAATTAACATTATAAAAGGGATAGAACTTTCTAGCCAGTGGAATAATATGGGTGTACATATCGTGGGTTTAAATATTGATATACACTCAACAGCGATCACAACTGCAGTAAAGCATCAAACGCAATTACGTATAGAACGAGTAAAAACAATTGCTAAAAAGTTATTGCAACGAGGTTTTCCAGACATTACGCAAGGTGCAATGATATTGGCTGGAGATGGCCAAGTGGGTCGACCCCATATTGCACAACACATGGTCGATGAAGGCTTAGTTTCAAGTGTAGGCCAAGCGTTCAATAAGTATCTAGGGGCTGGCAAAGTGGGTGATATCTCTAGTGTCTGGCCTGATTTAGAGTGCGTGGTTGAGTGGATCAATGCCGCTGGGGGTGTGGCCGTGTTGGCTCACCCCAGTCGTTATAAAATGACCCGCACCAAGCGTCGACGTTTAATGGCAGATTTTTCAGATGCAGGAGGTCAGGCAATTGAGGTGTGTGCTGGTAATCAAGTGCCTGGAGTAGCTGAAGAAATGGCTGCAGTTTGTGATGAATTTGGATTTCATGCCTCTGTGGGCAGTGACTTTCATAATCCAGATTATAAATGGGTCAAGTTGGGTCAATATCCACGCTTACCTAAAGCGTGTAGGCCCGTTTGGGAGTTATTTTAAGATGGAAATTAGGGTAGAAGGAAAAGAATATGAATTGCCCGTCGATCTTTATATTCCTCCCCATGCCTTACAAGTTATTTTAGAAACGACGTTTGAAGGGCCCCTAGACTTATTATTATATTTAATTAGACGCCACAATTTAGATATTATTAATATAGATGTGTCTAAAATTACTAATCAATACATTGCTTATATTGAATTAATGGAATCCAGTCAATTTGAATTAGCAGGGGAGTACCTTGTCATGGCGGCCACCCTAGCAGAAATAAAAAGTCGTAGTTTACTGCCGCGGACCCAAGCCATGGAAGATGATGAGGAAGACCCTAGGGTTCGATTAATAAAGCAGTTACAAGAATATGAACGTTTCAAAAACGCCTCAGAAAGAGTGGCGGAATTACCTCGCATGGGGCGGGATAATTTTCCTGTCAAGATGGATATGCCCAATGTTAAAAAAGTTCGTCCCCAACCGACTGTGCTAATGGAAGAGTTGCTCGCCGCCTATCGTGATGTCCTCAAGCGGTGTGATATGTATGAACATCACACCATATCCCGTGAACGACTCTCTACGCGAGAGCGAATGTCTAGTTTGATGGCACAACTGCAAGTGCAACAGTTCATGCCATTCCATCGCCTGTTCACCATATCAGAAGGCCGTATGGGTGTGATTGTTACTTTCTTGGCAATGATGGAGTTAGTTAAAGAAAACTTGATTAAGTTGATTCAAGCCCAAGAGTATGGACCCATTCACGTAAGTCTAGGTGGACACAGTGAATCCCCAAATCAGGAGCTTAGTTTATGATTATTGAACTCGCACCGGTATTAGAAGCCATTTTATTAGCAGCAGATAAACCCTTAAGCGTTGAACGATTAGGTGAATTATTTGATGAACATGATGGTGTTGACAAAAAACGCATTAGGAACACCCTAAGGCAATTGCAAGAAAGCCATCAAGGGCGAGGGTTTCAGTTGGTTGAAGTCGCCTCTGGATTTAGGTTTCAAGTGCATCAAGATTATGCCCTTTGGGTGGCCCGCCTGTGGCAAGAAAAACCTCAAAGATACTCTAGGGCCTTGCTCGAAACCTTATCTATTATTGCTTACCAACAACCCATTACGCGAGGAGAAATTGAGGCGATACGTGGTGTAGGGGTGAGTTCTCCAATCATTCAAACCATGTTAGAGCGCAGTTGGATACGCAGTGTTGGGCACAAAGAGGTGCCTGGTCGCCCTGAATTATTTGCCACAACCAAAGAATTTTTGGATCACTTCAGCCTCAAACAACTCAGCGATTTGCCCGCCCTTGATGAATTGGAGTCTTGGGATGAGACCACCATGGCCCCAGCTAAATTGAAGCAGCCACAGCAGCAAGAAATCGAGGTCGTGACGGAACCCATCCATTAAGCTATAATAAAGGGAATTATTAACTGTATTGATGGGATTATCATGACAGATCAAAACCTTCCTGCGGAAGACGCTCTAGAAGCTGTTGAACAAAAAACCACTGACGAAAAACTTCAAAAAGTATTGGCTCGAGCTGGAGTAGGTTCGCGCCGAGAAATGGAGCGTTGGATTGTTGCAGGTCGAGTTACCATTAACAAAGAAAAAGCCCAGCTAGGTGATCGTGTTACTTGGCGGGATCGTATTTCGGTAGATGGTAAACCGCTTGACATCGTGTCGCCTACTAACATTGAACGCCGTGTGCTTATTTATAATAAGCCAGAAGGTGAAATTGTTACCCGCTCAGACCCAGAGAATCGCTCCACAGTGTTTGACAAGTTGCCGCGTCTCAAGGGTGAGCGCTGGATTGCAGTGGGTCGTTTAGATATCAATACTTCAGGCCTTTTGCTATTCACCACAGACGGTGAATTGGCTAATGCATTAATGCACCCTTCAACGACTATTGAACGAGAATATGCTGTCCGTGTCATGGGGCATGTGACTATGGAACAAGTTAATACCATGCACCAAGGGGTTTTACTCGATGATGGTATGGCGCGTTTCAATGACATACAAGAATTTGGTGGTGAAGGGATTAACCGCTGGTATCATGTGGTTATCATGGAGGGCCGTAACCGAGAAGTACGTCGTTTGTGGGAGTCTCAAGGTTTACGTGTTAACCGCTTAAAACGGGTGCGATATGGCAACGTATTTTTACCACCCCAGCTTAGGGCTGGCATGTGGATGGAAATGCCACAACCGGACATCAACGCACTTTCTCAATTTGTAGGTATGCGCCCAAAGAAAGTGAAGCGCCGTTTGCCTAAAGAGCAAGAGAGCTTTGATCGTCAGCAGAAACGTCAACGTACGCGTCGTCACGCCTAACCGACATAAACTCGCTTGCAAAGCATCTGAGTTAACGGTTTGTTAATTCAGTTGCTCTAATAAGCATCCTTCTGTACTGCTAACGCTATTGCTAACTTGGTTTGTTTTAAAAGCCTTTTTTCTGTGCCTCAGTATGACCTTTTTACATCGTGTGATGTTTTTCAATAGTGTGACGTTTTTATTAGGGCCTACTGTACCTTGCTAAGCTTAATAAACCGATCGTCCCCTTTGTTAAACTATCTCAATCCGCCACACTCACTGGATCTAGATGAATAATCACATCAGCATATGGGAACACAGCCATGATACGGTGTTCTAACGCTTCTGCTACGTCGTGTGCCTCTAGTAGCAGCATGTTTTCTTGCAGTTCTAAATGCAATTGAATGAACTGCATGTGACCTGATTGCCTGCTGCGTAGATCATGCATTCCAATTACTTGGGGTTGTGTCAGGGCCAGTTGAGTAATGAGGTGCCTTTGTTCATCACTCAGCTCGTGGTCTAAGAGCAAGTGAAAAGCCGATTGTGCAATACCCCAAGCGCTATAAACGACGAAGGCACCAATGCTTAATGCAAAGTAAGGGTCTGCCCCATGATAGCCAATACTTGCAAGCAAAAGGGCTATTATGACGCCAAAATTCATCAAAAAGTCTGACGTGTAATGCAGTGAGTCAGCCTTAATAGCATTAGATTGGGTGCGTTTGACAACGTACCACTGGAAGACGACTAACGCTCCGGTAAGGGCCATGCTAACCAGCATGATACTTATGCCCATTGGAGTATTCTCGACCACCAGTGGATGCCATAAGCGACCTAAAGTCTGGGTAAGTAGCAAACCAATGGAAACTAAAATCAATAATGCTTGAGCAAGGCCCGCAAGTGCTTCTGCCTTGCCGTGTCCAAAGCGATGCTCTTTGTCAGCAGGGGCCATGGCATAACGTATGGCAAAAAAATTGATTAATGAGGCGGCGCTATCCATGGTGGAATCAATCAACGAAGCCAATAAACTGACGCTTTGCGTTTGATCCCAACCCCATGTTTTGACGCCAATTAAGCTAATAGCAGCAACAACAGATGCCCAGGTGGCGAGTTTGATGAGTTGGCTGTATGTCATACTTACAGTATAGATCAACAAGTTTGGCCTGAGTTAACTTTATCAAACACCAATCCAACTTGGCTAAGACTGAAACCAAAGCTGGTCAGTTAATAGGTGTGATTAGCGGTTATTTATCTCAGGCGTATCCTATTTTTGGTCAATACTTGTTAACCTGTTGGCTTCTTCATGGGCACGATTATGCCAGCGAATGTGGAGCATAGTGCTAGTGTAAAGTAGGGTGATAATTAAGGCCCCCAAAGCACCATTAATGGGTACGTACATAATTTCTATAGTGAAATAAATGAGTAAGACGAAGCACATCCATGCCATCTGGCGCAAGTGCTGCTTATACATGGCTAACCCAAAGCCAAGTAAGGGGAAACATTTGATGCCAATAATCACAAGACTGCCGACCTCAGCATAGGTCTGGGACAGGGTGCTGATCACAAAGTAGGCGATGAGTGCGATATAGGCACCGACACTAACCATCCGTGAGAACTTCCGTTTCTGCTGGTACTGCATTATAAAATCTCCAAAACTGATTCAGGTGGTCGACCAATCCGAGCTTGACCTTGATGGACAACAATGGGCCTTTCAATTAGCTTTGGATGCTTGATCATGGCGCTGATTAATTCGGTCTGAGATAATTGAGTGTTGGCTAGATTTTCTAACTTGTAGGCTTCTTCTCCCTGGCGCATCAGTTGTCGAGCGTCATCCATACCGAGCATGGATAACAAGTCAGTCAACTCATCGGAACTGGGCACTTGTTGAAGGTATAAGCGGATCTTTGCAACAACACCTTGGGTCTCCAATAAAGCTAGGGTAGCCCGAGATTTAGAACAGCGAGGGTTATGATATAAAGTAACGCTCATTGTCGATGCCCTAGTTTAGCCTTAACAAAGTCTAAGGCCTCCGTTAACGGCAGGTCTTCGTTAGCTACAGCTCTTCGGTCGCGATATTCTAATGTGCCACTATCGATACCGCGGTCTCCAATGACAATACGATGAGGTATGCCTATTAGCTCAGCGTCGGCAAATTTGACCCCTGGTCGCATCGCACGATCGTCCATAATAACATCGATACCAGCGTCCTTAAAATCCCTATAGAGGGCATCTGTAGTCTCACGCACCACTGCAGATTTTTCATAGTTAAGGGGAATAAGTGCAACCTCGAAAGGGGCAAGAGCAAGGGGCCACATGATACCATTTTCATCAAAGTTCTGTTCAATAGCGGCTGCAATGATGCGGGTAATACCAATACCATAACACCCCATTTGCATGAACTGAGGTTTACCATTTTCATTCAACACCGTGGCATTCATCGCTTGTGAGTATTTATCACCTAATTGGAAAATATGGCCTACTTCAATACCCCGTTTGATCTCGATATTGCCATGTCCACAAGGGCTCGGATCGCCTTCTACGACATTCCTAATGTCTGCAACTTGGGTGTAGTCACAGTCGCGCTCCCAGTTGAGGTTTGTATGGTGGTAACCAGGCAGATTTGCGCCCGCTGTGAAATCGCTCATCACAGTGGCGCAGCGGTCAGCAATAATTGAGATGGATAAACCCACCGGTCCAATTGAACCGGGTGTTGTGTTTAGTTCATCAACAATACGTTGTTCAGGTGCCATGGTCAGTGGGCTAGCAATAAGAGGGTGCTTCTCCACTTTAATTTCATTCATGGTGTGGTCACCACGCAGGACTAGTGCCACTAATGGCTGTTGACCATTATCATCTTCATGGCCAAGAACCACTAAGGTTTTTAAGCTTTGGGTGGCTGCTAGGCCCAAAAATTCACAGACACTTTGTATCGTTTTTTGATCAGGAGTATGGACCATTTTCATGGCCTTGCTTGGGGCCGCTCGAGGCGCCTTAGGGAGCATGGCTTCAGCTGTTTCTATGTTGGCTGCAAAATGACTGCTCGGATCATTACTAAAGGCAATATCATCTTCACCTGACTGGGCTAACACATGAAATTCTTGTGACGCGTCGCCACCAATGCTGCCAGAATCTGCTCGCACTGCACGAAAGTTCAACCCTAAACGAGTAAATATATGGCTGTAGGCCAGGTGCATCGTATCGTAGGTTTGTTGCAAGGATTGTTGATCTAAGTGAAAAGAGTATGCGTCTTTCATAATGAATTCACGGGAGCGCATGACACCAAAACGAGGTCGCACCTCATCCCGAAACTTAGTTTGAATCTGGTAAAAGTTCATGGGCAAGCTTTTATAACTGCGAACCTCCTTGCGCATCATGTCAGTGATCACCTCTTCATGGGTGGGGCCAACACAAAAATCACGCTGATGACGATCTTTTAAGCGCAAAAGTTCTGGACCATACTGTTGCCAACGACCAGACTCTTGCCATAATTCAGCAGGTTGCACAGCGGGCATTAATAATTCTTGCGCACCTGCGGCGTCTAGTTCCTCTCTAACAATGCGCTCAACCTTTCTAATGCTGCGCAGGCCCATGGGTAACCAAGTGTATAAACCTGAAGCCAAACGGCGGATTAAGCCAGCACGAAGCATCAGTTGATGGCTGATAACTTCTGCGTCTGCAGGGGTTTCTTTTTGGGTGGCAATTAAAAACTGACTGGCGCGCATGGGTGAATAAATCCAATAATAACTAAAATAGTGAACCACTATTGTATGTTGCCATGGCCGTGGGATAAATGCCTTTGGTGGTTAAATTAACAATAAATGGGTAATAGTTGGATGTATGTAGGATAAAGGTGCATTTTCTACTGCCGTTGGGGACTTGGAATGGGTTATAATTTCGGGCTTTGAGATGTTCTGCTGGAATACACCATGCCTATCTATGAGTACCTATGCCAAGATTGTGGTTTTGGCAAAGACGTATTGCAAAAATTAAGCGACGCGCCGTTAACAGATTGCCCCGAATGTGGCAAAAATCATTATCGTAAGCAATTATCAGCGGCAGGTTTTAGACTCAAAGGCCAAGGCTGGTATGAAACAGACTTTAAAACCGGCGCTAAGAAGAATTTAGCGGGTGATACAAAAAAAACGAGTACTGAAAATAATGCGGCTAGCAGCGTAAAAGGTGTGAACGCTGCCAGTGATTAAATATGACCATTAAAACGATTTAATTTTTAGGAAATACAATTATGCGAAGCCATTATTGCGGCCAACTAAGAGCTAGCGATGTTGACCAACAAATTACCCTGTGCGGATGGGTTCATCGGCGTCGTGACCACGGTGGCGTTATTTTCTTAGACCTACGAGACCGTGAAGGTATCGTCCAGGTTGTGTTTGACCCTGACCGAGAGGATAGTTTTGTTTTAGCAGATGCTTGCCGCAATGAGTTTGTCGTTAAGGTGAAAGGTTTAGTTCGTGCTCGACCTGTCGGCACGGACAACCCAGAAATGCCAACGGGCGCAGTGGAAGTTTTAGGTCAAGAGCTTGAGATTTTAAATAAATCTGAAACACCACCATTCCAATTGGATGAGCATCAGTCTGTGGGTGAAGACGTGCGCCTTAAGTATCGTTATGTAGACTTGCGCCGTCCAGAAATGGCTGCAAAATTAAAGTTGCGTTCTAAGGTCAGTACATTTATCCGAAATTTTTTGGATCAAAATGGATTTTTAGATATTGAGACACCTATTCTGACCCGCGCCACACCAGAGGGAGCGCGAGATTATTTGGTGCCGAGTCGTACTCACGAAGGCCACTTTTTTGCGTTGCCGCAATCACCACAGTTGTTTAAGCAGCTACTAATGGTTTCTGGCATGGATCGTTATTACCAGATTGCCAAATGTTTCAGAGACGAAGATCTGCGGGCAGATCGGCAACCCGAATTTACTCAAATTGATATCGAGACATCCTTTATGGATGAAACTCAGATTATGGCTATTACTGAAAAAATGGTCGTCGAGTTATTCAAAAGTCAGATCAACGTGGATTTAGGCCCATTTCCAAGCATGTCTTATAGCGAAGCTATGGAAACCTATGGCAGTGATAAACCAGACTTGCGTATTCCACTAACATTGGTGAGCGTGAGTGATTTGATGAGAGATGTGGATTTTAAGGTTTTTGCAGGGCCAGCTAATGATGTTAACGGCCGGGTCGCTGGCCTTAAAGTACCAGATGGCGCTAGTTTAACCCGCAAACAAATTGATACTTATACTAAATTTGTTGGTATTTATGGGGCACGGGGTTTGGCCTATATCAAAGTTAACAACGTCAGTGATTTGGAAGAAGGTTTACAATCACCCATTGTGAAGTTTCTTCCTCTGCCAGTGCGAGCCGCTATTCTTGAGCGCTTAGAAGCAAAAGACGGTGACCTGATCTTCTTTGGTGCAGACAGTGAAAAAGTGGTTAATGAAGCTTTGGGAGCCTTGCGCTGCAAGTTGGGTGAAGACTTAGAATTAATGACCTGTGATTGGGCACCTTTGTGGGTGGTAGATTTTCCTATGTTTGAAACGACTTCAGATGGTGGTATTACGGCTATCCATCATCCGTTTACTGCACCTTCTTGCACTCCAGAAGAACTCGAGGCGTCTCCACTAACGGGCTTGTCTCGCGCCTATGACATGGTATTGAATGGTACTGAATTGGGTGGGGGTTCGATACGAATTCACCAACAAGATATGCAAACTAAGGTCTTTGAATTGTTAAATATTGGTGCAGAAGAACAACAAGAAAAGTTTGGGTTCTTGTTGGATGCATTGAAATATGGCTGCCCTCCCCATGGTGGCTTGGCGTTTGGTTTAGATCGGCTCGTCATGTTGATGACTGGTTCCAGTTCTATCCGTGAAGTGATCGCATTTCCTAAGACCCAAAGTGCGGCTTGCGTAATGACCCAAGCACCCGGCTTAGTGGCCAATAAGCAACTGCGTGAACTTAATATTAAGTTACGGGAAAAAGTAGTGTCTGAATAACTTAAGGTTTTTTAACTGCAGCGCTTAAAATCGCAAACAAGGCTCGCCATTAAATTGTTGGGCCTTTTTTATTTGTTGTTTTTAGGGTAAAAAACTACTGTGATTTTGTACAGTATTTGCTAGTATTCGTACATCAATCAATTCTTCAGCGGATGCTATTTATGGCGCTCATACTAGGAATAGATCCAGGCTCTCGCAAAACTGGCTACGGTATTATCAATGCGGTGGGAACTTCACGCATTTATGTGGCCAGTGGTCATATAAAGATATCGGGTGACGAACTGGCCGGACGTTTAGGCCAGATTTATCGTGGGGTTGATGAGATCATAGAAACTTATGTACCTCAAGAATTTGCTATTGAGCAAGTGTTTATGGCCCGCAACGCTGATTCTGCTCTTAAATTGGGTCAAGCTAGGGGTGTGGCTATCGTTGCAGCAGTAAACCATGGCTTGCCTGTTGCAGAATACTCAGCACGTCAGGTAAAGCAAGCTGTGGTAGGCAATGGTGCGGCAGCAAAAAATCAAGTGCAAGAAATGGTAGCGCGCTTGCTGAAGCTACCTAGTTTGCCCCAAGAAGATGCTGCCGATGCCTTAGCCATTGCTATTTGCCATGCGAATACTCATGCTAGTCTAGTTAGATTAGCCACTAGTCGTAGTCCTAAAAGTGTCGAAAAACAAATTTTACTTCAAAAACTTAAGGGAAGCCGTCGTGGACGTGTTCGATAAATATAATGTTTATAAAGGGCGGATAAGATGATTGCGCGTATTAGTGGAGTGTTGTTAAGTAAACAGCCTGCTCAAGTGGTTATTGATGTGCAGGGAGTGGCATATGAGATTGAAATTTCTTTCAATAGTTTCTGTCAATTACCCGCTGAAGGTGACTCAGTCATGCTGCATACTCATTTTGTGGTGAGAGAGGACGCGCAATTACTATTTGGATTCTCCGAGCTAGATGAAAGAAGCTTATTTCGTATATTGATCAAAGTAAATGGGGTTGGGCCAAAGTTGGGATTAGCAATATTATCGGGCATGGATGCTCAAGGGTTTTGCCAATGTGTACAAAATCAAGATGCAGCCACGTTGGTGAAAATTCCAGGAGTCGGCAAAAAAACTGCAGAGCGGCTTGTGTTGGAGTTAGGTGATAAACTTTCAGCGTGGCAAACTGTAGGCTCCGCTGGTGTCCAAACGGGAACTGCCAAAGCCTCACTCTTTGCAGTCAGTGCCCAGTCAGAAGCAGAAAGTGCATTAGTGGGTCTGGGTTATAAGCCGGTGCAAGCCTCTAAAGCAGTTTTGGCAGCGGTAAAATCTGCGCCAGATGGAAGTTGTGAAGACCTCATCCGCTTATCATTAAAAGGCATGATATAGGCCTATGGATATGGGTTTTTATAGGTTTTGATTAGACTGAGGTTTGGGCAGTTTAGCTGGATTATCAATAGTAATAGGTAGAGCATGATAGAAGCGGATCGTTTTGGATCACCGTTAGAAGCAATAAGCCAACTAGGTGAAGACCATTTGGAACGGGCGCTTAGGCCCAAACTATTGCAAGACTATATTGGTCAACCCGTAGTTCAAGAACAAATGCAGATCTACATTGCGGCAGCCAAGGGCCGGGCTGAAGCCTTAGATCACACGTTAATCTATGGTCCACCTGGACTTGGTAAAACTACTCTTGCTCACATTATTGCCAATGAAATGGGCGGTGATTTAAAAACCACGTCTGGTCCAGTGCTCGAAAAAGCTGGTGATTTAGCTGCCATGTTAACCAACTTGGAAGCGGGTGATGTGTTATTCATCGACGAAATCCATCGTTTAAGCCCAGTGATAGAAGAAATCTTATATCCAGCAATGGAAGACTATCAACTTGATATTATGATTGGTGAAGGTCCAGCTGCTAGGTCGATTAAACTCGATTTGCCACCATTTACACTGGTGGGTGCAACCACGCGTGCTGGGTCTTTGACTTCTCCATTACGAGATCGTTTTGGTATTACTCAGCGTTTAGAGTATTACTCGGTGAAAGATTTAACCACTATTGTCACTCGTTCTGCTCATTTGTCTGAAGTCTCCTTGCAACCTGAAGGTGCAGCAGAAGTGGCCCGCAGATCAAGAGGTACACCGCGTATTGCCAATCGACTTTTGCGTCGAACTAGAGACTATGCTGAAGTTAAGTTTGATGGTGTGATTAATGCTCATGTCGCAGATCAGGCGCTCAACATGCTTAACGTAGATCATCTAGGATTTGATGGCATGGATAGGTGCCTGATGTTGGCAATTATTGAGAGATTTGCTGGTGGGCCAGTCGGTATTGATAATTTAGCAGCGGCCATTAGTGAGCAAAGAGAAACCATAGAAGATGTCCTAGAACCCTATCTCATTCAGCAGGGATTCATCATGCGCACACCGCGGGGCAGAATTGTAACTGACCGAGCTTATGACCATTTTGGCGTTATTGCTCCAAAAGGTGATGCTAAAATTTAAGGCGTAGGGCTAGTGCGAGGAACTTTTTTTAACCGTGCAGTTCAAAGCAAGGGTTATTGCGTTAACTTAGGGTTTATAATGGTATTATTGTTCACAGGTTATTGTTGAATGATGTGGTAATTTAGTTATCTAGTCTTACGTTATTGTTTTTTTTAGAATTTTTAGTATTGGCTTGGCATTGAAAAATGCAAAGTCTTGGAGAGGAATGGTCTGTGGACAATAAAATGTCGGTACTGAGTTTGATCTTGAACGCCAGTTTTTTGGTACAAATGGTCATGTTGCTGTTGTTGATCGCCTCAGTGATGTCTTGGGTCATGATTTTTCAACGCCGTCGAGCATTAAAATTTGCCCGCGTCAATATGAAGGCCTTTGAAGAGCAATTTTGGTCGGGTATCGATCTAAGTCAATTGTTTCGACAGGTCAGTGCAGAACCTAACCCGGATAATGGTGCAGAAAATATATTCCGGGCTGGCATAAAAGAATTTACTCGGTTGAGGCAGCAAACTGATGCTGACGGTGATGCAGTAATGGAGGGTGTTCAGCGGGCTATGCGTGTGGCCATTTCTAAAGAAGAAGAGAAACTAGAAGCCCACTTATCATTTTTGGCAAGTGTTGGCTCTGTCAGCCCCTATGTGGGGTTGTTTGGAACAGTGTGGGGTATTATGAACTCGTTTAGAGGGCTAGCCAACGCGCATCAAGCTACTTTGGCTACGGTAGCACCTGGCATCTCAGAAGCCTTGATCGCTACGGCGATGGGACTGTTTGCGGCCATACCTGCAGTGATTGCTTATAATCGCTTCTCCCATACAGTTGATTCTATATTATCTAGCTATGAGACCTTTGCAGAAGAGTTTTCCAGTATATTACACCGCAAAGCCCACGCATCTGAGCTATAGGTTGCCCCATGAGTACGATAAGACGACCTAGAACTAAGCGCCATAAACCTAACGCTGAGATTAATGTTGTGCCTTATATCGACGTGATGATGGTGTTGTTAGTGATCTTTATGGTGACAGCACCTATGTTGACCCAAGGTGTAAACGTAGATTTGCCACAAGCTAAGTCTGATCCAGTAGCTTCTGACGAACTTAACCAACCTCTAATTATTTCAGTCACCAAAACGGGTGACTTCTATCTAGAGCTTGGTGAAAATAACAAGCAACCGGTGACGTTAGAACGGATTGGTGTGCAAGTTGGGAAAATATTGCAACGTGCGCCAGATACCCAAGTTCTACTGCGAGGTGATAAAGCGATAGAATATGGACTTGTCGTGCGCATTATGACCGTATTACAACAGGCTGGTGCCCAAAGTGTTGGGCTTGTTTCGGAAAGTCCGTGAAACTAGATCATTCTTATATTTTACCCAGTTTAATGGCATTGATGGTACACATTGTTGTAGCATTTATCTTTATGTCAGAATGGCAGAGTCAGAGTAAACGCACTCCGCCCGTACAAATAAAGCAGCGTGTTGAAGCAACTTTGATTGATTTGGACTCATTATTGGCACAGCAAAAGCAGGTTGTTTCTGCTGCAGATAAAAAGGCTGCAGACAAGAAAGCCGCAGATAAGAAAAAAGCAGCTAAAAAAGCTGCAGACAAGAAAGCCGCAGATAAGAAAAAAGCAGCTAAAAAAGCCGCAGACAAGAAAGCCGCAGATAAGAAAAAAGCAGCTAAAAAAGCCGCAGACAAGAAAGCCGCAGATAAGAAAAAAGCAGTTAAAAAAGCCGCAGACAAAAAAGCTGCAGATAAGAAAAAAGCCGCAGATAAGAAAGCCGCAGATAAGAAAGCCGCAGATAAGAGAAAAGCAGCTAAAAAAGCCGCAGACAAGAAAGTAGCAGACAAGAAAGCCGCAGACAAAAAAGCTGCAGACAAAAAAGCCGCAGATAAGAAAGTAGCAGATAAAAAAGCGGCAGATAAAAAAGCCGAAAATAAGAAAGTGGCAGATAAGAAAGCAGCAGATAAGAAAGCAGCAGATAAGAAAGCAGCAGATAAAAAGGCTGCAGAGCAAAAAGTGGCACAAGAGTTAGCTGAAGTTGAGCAAGCGTTAAACGACTTATTAGATGATG